>JGI26060J43896_10000013_pt1 | contig 65431 bp, 60 predicted proteins | sample MarorgKNORR_S2LV_6_FD_43896 | JGI IMG/M metagenome (IMG submission 43896) | reverse complement strand
GGTTCTGGCTCAGGTTCTGGCTCAGGTTCCGATACTAGTTCAGGTTCTGGTACTAGTTCAGGTTCTTGTCCAACTGGCTGAATTAATTCAACTGGTTTGTAAGATAATTCTTCAACTGGATGTATTTCTTCATCAGGAATCTCAAATTTCGTTACAAATTCAGGTGCATCTTCTGGCGTCAAAACATATTCTTCTTCAAACTCATCTACAGATTCAGGAGAGGCTACTGTCATTGTAAAAGAAGGTTTTTTAGAAACTACTATTCCATCATCATCATCATACTGTTGAACATCAATTGTTACATCATCAATTTGGAATGTCGTCTTTGACCAATCGATAATTTCTTCAGAGTCATCATCCTCAAAATCACCTAATAATTCATCAAAAAGGTCTCCGGCAAGATTTTGACTAAGTTCTGAATCTTGTTGAAAAGAGGGTTTTTGCAACTGATATTGGCATAATGTACAAAGAATTGCATCTTCAACATTCTTATGCTGACAAGTCGGGCAAATTGTACCCTTCTCTTCAGTATTTCTCCAATTTCGAAACTTATCGAACACTTAGCATCCCCTCAGACATTCGAACTCGACAAAACATACCGTATAACCCTCACCCGGAGAAGTGTGAACAATATGCGAGTCATTATTGTGATCTAACACTAGAAAGCGTGATGTGTTAATTGTCATGGCATTCAATTATGAAAGGGAGTTCTGACTATCCCCAAACTCGATTTAATCGTAGTCAGGATCATCATGAATTATATCTTAAGTTGATAAGATGGGAACTTGATGATGAAATGAAAAATGTTGTTGAAAAACTTCAGAATTGGCCTCGGAAGAAATTGATTGAAAATGGAATCGCTCTTTTTGATTTAATAGGAAAAAATGATGGTTGGTTATTCGGGCAGCGCATTATTAAATTCACTAATAAGAAAAAAAAAGATTTAGGGATACACCGCTTTAGGCAGGGAGATATTATTTTATTATCAAAAAAAGATCCACTCAAAGAAACTCCAGTCGAAGGAACAATTTTTTCAACATCGAGAAATTCTATAAAAATAGTTTTTTCAGATGCCCCTAAAAATATTAAAAAAGAAACTTGGAGACTCGATAAAGGTGCAAATAGAATCGCTTATGACAGGATGAAAGATTCCCTGAATAGTATCTTTGAAGATGGTGGAGGGGCACCGTTAAGAGAATTATTACTTGGTATGGTTCATGATCCACCAGGAACTGCTAGCTTACCACCAGAACTAGGAGGGGCTAGGGGGAGAAAAACAACTTTTGCAATGGATTTGAATGAACCACAACTAGCTGCGTCTAAGGCTGCTATAGAAAGAAGGTTGACATTAATTCAAGGACCGCCAGGAACAGGGAAAACACATACAGCAGTTAGAATTTTAGAGTCTTGGGCACAACAAGATATTGGTACAATTTTAGCAGTTGCAGATTCAAATGTCGCAGTAGATAATTTGCTTGAGGGGTTGTTAGCAAGAGGTGTTCGTGCTGTAAGATTGGGTCAACCTGTGAAGGTTAGAGAAAAACTAAGATTAGCCACAATTGATGCAAAAATGGAGATACATCCATTGAGAAGAGATTTAGATACCCAATTAGAACTCAATGAAAAATTAAGTAGAAGAATAAGTTCAATGAAAGGTAAAGAAAAAGGATTGGCACATAGAGATATTAAGAAAGGTTGGAAAGAGATTCGCAGAATCGAAAATCAAATCAGAGATGATATTTTAGATAAAGCACAAATAATATGTTGTACTTGTATCGGTTCAGGTAATGAAATATTAGATGGAAGGAGATTTTCTCAAGTTTTAATTGATGAATCTACACAAGCTACTGAACCGGCCTCCTTAGTGCCATTAGTTAGGGGTGCTAGACAGGTAGTCTTAGTTGGAGATCACAAACAACTACCACCAACAGTTCTATCATTCAGAGCCGAAGAAAAAGGACTAAAAAGATCATTGTTTGAAAGATTGATAGATATGGGAATTGAGCCTCTATTATTGACTACTCAATATAGGATGCATCCATCTATTTCAAAATTTCCAAATCAACAATTTTATTCTAGTAAGTTAATAGATGGAGTTAATCCAGAAAATAGACCAGCACCTGCTGGATTACTTTGGCCAGATTGGGAAAACCCTGTTGCATTTATCCCTGTAAATGGAGGTGAAACTGTCTCNCCTGATGGAACTTCAAGGGAAAATCCATTAGAGGTTTCTTGGGTTCTTAAAATACTCGAAGANTTACTAGATGCGGGGGAATTAGAAAAAAAAGATATTGGGATTATTACTCCTTATGCGGGTCAAGTTAGAGCGATTAGAAATTCGATGAGTGAAAAGTTAGATGGTGTAGAAGTTCGAACTGTTGACGGATATCAAGGTAGAGAAAAAGAAGTTATAATTTTTTCTTGTGTACGTTCAAATTCTGAAAGAAATGTTGGGTTTTTATCGGAGTCTAGAAGGTTAAATGTTGCTTTAACACGGGCTAAAAGAGGTTTGATAGTAATAGGGGATCCTGATACACTCAGAAGTGATAAGAATTGGAAGGCTTGGTTAGATTACATTCGCAATAGTAAGTTTGAGGCGTGGCACCTTCTCGGCATGGCCTGAGATGAGTCTAATGAGTGCCCATGACACCCCTATTTCAATCAATAAAGGCAGTACTACACTTGCTAAAGCACTAGTTTCAGAAGACGGTGGTCATTGGCCGGTACCTGAAGGAACTATCTTAGCTTCAGGAGTAAGAAGAATTGTGTCGTTTGTATTAGATACAGTGATAGTGAGCTCAATCTTACTATTAATTACAGGAGGAGATTTAATTAATGCTTGGAATCTAACGATTTGGGGGTCTAAGGACTTTCATTATGCTCTTGCCATGTTGCTAATTCTTCTAGTTTCACACTGGTTATATTGGAAATATACTGGTCTATACTACTCACGTTCATTTGGTCAGAAATTGATGGGGCTTGCAGTTTTAGCGGAAGATGGTTCAGAAATGACAAGTAAAATGTGGGAAATCAGAGCTTTGAAGAAATTAGCATACCTGATTTTTCCATTTAGTATTTATTTTGGATCTTATGATTTAGCGAGAATCTCTCAGCGTCATACTCATCAATCAAATATTGACTTGCGTGTAGGATCTATTGTAGCGCATGCGAATTCTCTGCCTCCTGCTAATAGAAAACACATAAAATAGAGGTTCAATAATGGAAAATGCGATCAAAAATGCATTACTCGGCCATTGTGTAGTTTACCCAACCTCTACATTACCTGCTTTAGGTTGTATATTAACTTCCGAAGCTCTAGATAGACTATATGATTTGAAGAAAAGAACTTCAGATATGGTCGTAAGTATAGGTGTTTGTAATCTTGAACAAGCAGCAGAATTGGTATATCTAACTGAAGATTTAGAAGACTTTTTATCATCATTCCCAGAAGGATCAGTGACAATAATTTTGCAAGCAAAAAAAACATTAGATTCGCGATTAGGTGGAGATAAAATTGCTATCCGTATATTATCTGATCCAGTAGCTAAAATGTTTGTTGAACAAACTGGGCCATTAACTGCAACTTCTGCTAATCTTAGCGGATATAACCCTGAATCTAATTGTGAGTCCGCAGCAGCATCTCTTTCAACAACCGCTAATAAAATTGCATATATTTCTGGGATGTGTCCGGGAGGAGCACCCAGTACCTTGATAGCATGGCATACGGTCTGTAAATCACCCAACAGTCGAGAGATAGAGGTATTGAGAGAAGGTTTGGTCGCATCAAAGGAGGTTAAGGAATGGTCGAAGAAGCAGATTTGAAGCAGTGGAGAGATGCTGGACACGTGGCACGAAGAACCTTAGAAGGTATAAAAGATGAAATTCAAGAAGGGAAGTCTTGGCTTGAAGTTATTGATTCGGCTGAGAGGTTTATCAGAAGACATGGAGGACAAGCAGCCTTTCCTGTAACGATATCCGTTAACGAGATAGCTGCACATTTCACACCTAGTCATCAAAACCTGCCTCCAGAAGGATGGGATGAGTCAATGATTTTCAAAAAGGGAGATTTAGTCAAACTGGATGTCGGAGTACACATTAAAGGCGCTCTTGCAGATAATGCATTAACAATTGAAATTGGTAACGAAAATAATCATACTGAACAAATAAAAGCGGCTAAAGAAGCAAGAGATGCCTCTATTGAAAAAATGTACCCAGGTACACCATGGCATGAAATTGGGAAAGCAGCGGAGCAAGTTACAAAAGATGCTGGTTTCCAACCTATCAGGAACCTATGTGGACACCAACTTGAGAGATGGAATTTACATTCAGGCACATCAATTCCTTCATATGCATGTGGACCTAAATCAGGATTCAAAGGAGAAGCAGAAGTTGGTTCTATCTATGCTATTGAGCCTTTTAACACAACTGGTAAGACTGGAATGATCGAAAATATACCACCAGTAGGGTCTTCAAATATTCTAAGAGTAACGGGTGATGTTTCAATACGTAAAGCACTCTCAAAAGGTAAATTAAAGCCTCTTGGAGCTACAATGGCTAGGTATATCGAAGAGAGATATAGTACACTTCCATTTGCCGCAAGATGGGCATATCCACTTTTGGAAAAACCATTCCCTATGGAAGATGCTGAATCTCTACAAAAGAAATGGAAGGCTATGACAAAGAAACTTATTTCTATAAGATTCTTAGAATGTTATGAAGCTTTACGAGATGTAGATGGTGGAAATGTTGGGCAATTTGAACATACAGTAATTGTCACTGAAGGCGGCCCTGAAGTATTAACTGTACTTTAGAATATTAAAATGCATATTTCAGATAGTTTGGCTAATAAATCTGAAAATGATTATGAGTTGTCTACCCCTGTCAGAGTTCGTACAGGACGTAAGGTTCTGCTGAGTGCATCCCATCCCCTCGCTAATATCTCTCGCCCTGTACACCTAAATTACTAATCAGTGGTAACTTCAGTATTTCCAAATGCAGTTACAGTAATTACTGATCCTAATATCAAAAATATCCCTGCAGATTGTTGAATTGATGGATTTTCATCGAGAAGTAATAACCCCCAAATTATCGTTAGTACTGGTTGTAAAAGTACTGCAAATGACGTGTGAGCTGCAGGAAGACGCGGTAAAGCGTAAGTAATTGCCGTCCATCCAGCTGCTTGACAAGAAATTGCTAGAATAATTAACCAAGCATGACCGGGCCATACTGGTTGAAGATCAATTGATTCTACGCTTAAGAATTGTAAAGGCAATAATCCAATGAAAAGTAGACCTATTGATGCTCCGGCTGTAGCATCGAATTGAAGATTTTGAGCAGGGGCCATTTCTCGATTTGAGTACCTATATAATATTAGAAATGAAGAATAAAATATAGCAGCGAATATTCCTGCAATTACACCACGTAAGGGATCTTCCCCATATGGATCACTATCCCAAATACCTGAAATTAAGGCTAAACCAATGATAACAATAGGTAGTGAAAAGAGGATAGATTTATTGGGTTTTTCACCTAAAAATTTCCAACTAACTAAGGTGACAATAAGGACTTGGGAATTTCCAATCATAGTTGCTATACCTGTACCTACATAATCAATGGCAGTATGGTAACCTATGAAATCAAGAGCTAGTAATAAGCCAGCAGAAAAGGCTAACCAACGAGATTTAGGACTTCGAGAATCCTTAGAATTTACAAAATAAATTAATAATGCTAAAACTGGAAGAGCATAGGCCATCCGAAAGAAAGCACCAGTGACAGGGTTTGATTCAGAATATCTGTAAAATAATGGGGCAAAAGAGATAACAGTAGATCCAAATAATGCAACAAGCATATTTTTTCGGTCGCTATCGACCATCAAGTAAAATCAGCTCACTCAGAATTACTTTCTAAAATCATTTTTTGAAGTTCGCCGCTTTCATACATTTCCATAGCTATATCCGAACCACCAATTAATTCGCCGTTGACATATATTTGAGGCATTGTTGGAAAATCTGACCATGCACAAATAGAAGGTATTGCTCGAGGATCTGAGGTCACATCGACACTCGCCCATTTATCTTCTAACTGGCCGAGAACCATGGCTGCTCTATTGCTAAAACCACAACGAGGCTGTTCAGGTGTACCTTTCATAAACAACACAATCGGGTTGTTGTCGACTATTTCTTGCAGTTCCTCTGGTGTCCAATTAAAACTCATTTTATTCACTCCTTACTTTCTCTACGAATATGCACTCCAAAGAATTCCGTTTTTTTCTCAGAGTGAGGGTCAAAAGCAGTATCAAGAGTTGATGCTGCTTGTTCGGGAGTCATACATTTTAGATCTAAAGCATGGACGATATTCTGAGAGATATATGGTTTAAAATGATTTAAAATTGGTTTTTGACGTTGTAAAGGCCTGACTCCATCATAGGATTTTGATGTTACTCGAACATGAAAGTGATCGCCGCTACCATGTAAATCTGATGCTTCTATTATAGCATCTGGAACAACTTTGAGAACCTCTGAAACCATCCACGCCTCGGTGACCATGTGTGTCCTCTGAGGTTCGCCCTCTTTGAATATTGGCAGTATCAATACTTCAATCTGATAACATTGAGTAAATTTCTTCTAAATTCTCTTTGATTGTTGCAGTATCATTTATCAAACCACTACCGACTACAGCCACATCTATTCCCCAACTCTTAACCAAGGCAGCATTATGGTATTTTATACCACCATCTATCATCAATTTTGTAGAGCGTCCTCCAGATGATATTTGAGAGTCAATTGCAGTTCTAAACTCACGAATCTTAGATTCCATTTCTGGCATAAAAGATTGCCCACCTTTTCCAGGTACAACGCTCATGACAAGTACTAAATCTAATTCTGAAAGATAAGGCATAACCTCTGAAGACGGAGTATTGGGGTTGAGAACTGCTCCTGCTTGACACCCTCTTGAATGAAGATTGTTGATAAGTAAAGAGATATTTTCAACGGCTTCAACATGAAAAATCACTAAATCTACTCCAGCATCTACATATTGTTCCCAGTTATCTTCAGCATTAGTAACCATGAGATGACAATCAACAAATACATCTGAACCTACACGTTGGCGGATACTTTTAATCAAAGATGGACCGAAAGTAATTGTCTTATTAACTACCCAATTACCATCCATTACATCCAAATGAATCCAATTAATACCTTCGGATATTACTTCATCCATAACCTTGCCTAATTCACAAAAATCTGCCGTAAGTATACTAGGAGCTATCTGCATAAAATATGACCTTTGGTTAATTGGATAAGCCGAAGGTACTCAATAGTTCCTATTATAATTATGATTTAAAATAACAAATTATTATTAGTGTGGGATAGAAGAGGAAGTTTGTTGGTAGAGAGTATGGGACGAGTTGTAGATGTAAGTGATGCTGAATTTGATATGGCGACAAAGAGTAGTGAATGGGTCTTAGTGGACTTTTGGGCACCATGGTGTGGACCTTGTAAAATGATTGCACCTATATTAAATCAAATTGCTGAAGAAAAAGATATTACTATTGCAAAAGTAAATACTGATATGAATCCTCTATCCATGGGAAAGTTTGGTTTCAGAGGGATTCCGGCCCTAGTATTATTCCATAACGGGCAACCTGTTGATCAAATGACTGGTGCTAGACCTAAACCTATGTTTGACCAGTGGCTAAGTAAGTATATGGATTAATTACGTCCTTGATTAATTTTCTTAGCTCTTTCTTCAAGAGGAGTTCCTACTTCTCGAAGTAGTCTAGATCTCAATGCTTCGTGTAACCACATCCCCCCTTCTATCTCTAACATAAGTCCACGTTCTAGTAAACTACTTGGAGGAGGCCCGCTAAAATTAGCTGCTTTAGCTAATATTTTCCAAGGCACAGGAATTTCTGAGACCGCTAAGAATGCTAATAATTCTCTATGATCATGTGGCAATACATCAAGTATCTCTTCGTCTAAAAATCTCAACCAATCTTGATGTAAAGTATTCCCATATATTTCTAATAATTCAACAGCAAGCGGATGCCCACCAGTTGCAGCATAGATATCTCTGGCTGGAGCATCGTTTGGAAGATTTAATTCATTAATCCATTCTTCTACTTCTTCTAAAGTTAATCCCGTCAATATTAATTCTTCGACTTTTCTCCTCGTATGAACATCTCTTCGATCATAAAATGCAAGATTGGTACGTGAAATTAAGAATAAGCGCATTGTAGTTGCTTCGGCAACTTGTAAAAGTGCACCAAACAGATGATCTCCTTCGGGACCGATATTATGTACATCATCTAAAATAACAAATAAATCGGAAGGCTTTGTATCTAATATGTTATCTTCATCGGATAAATGGGCTATTAATCGTCTACGAAAAAGATCTATGTTAAACGCCGCACCGGGCTTTAATGGCAATGATTCTAGAAGTCCGTAAGGATCTGAAAAATCATCATCAGAACCAATCCCAATTCTATGGAGTAAACTTGTTGCTATTCCAAGTGAAGAGTCCCATGGCTGACAAGGATAATACATAACTCGAGTTTCTTTTTCTAAGGAAATCATATCATCAATCCAAAAAGAGACAAGAGTTGTTTTTCCACATCCAGCAATACCTGATAATACAAACATTGGAATATCAGAATTATACCATGCATCTATTGATTTTTTCTCTAAAGATCGACCATGGACATCTCTCGTCTCAGGTGGACGGACATGATATGTTGAATGAGCACCAGATAACAAAGTGAGAGAGCCTAAACTATTCGATGAAGTTGCTTCAGATCGAATAATCGCACCAAATCTAATATCTCCAAAATTCAATACGCCTTCATGTTGTGCATGCATTAATACTTGTAAAAGAGTTAATCCTGTTTGTAATGCTAAAGATGCTTCATCTGCTCTAATTTCTAACAATTTACCTTTTTTATCTCGAATTAAAACCTTGGTAGAACGGAGCTTATCAATCCTTGATCTTGCTTCTTTTCGACCTTCTTCAGTTAATTGCCATGTTTTCTGCCGCCTTTCATCTCCTCTTACGGCCCTGGTATGTTCTGAAACAAGACCATTGACTACTAAATTACGCATTGTACGTGATACATTGGGTAAATGAAGAGCGCATACTTCTGCAATTCCGGGTCGAGTCATTTCAAATGATACAAGGTAATGATCTGCCTGATGATCTTGTTCCCAAAGATGTATCATAATACGGTCTGAAACTGCGACATTGACTCTCGCATCACTAGCGACCATAGTCAGCCGAAACCTATGACTGGCATCAAGAGTTCGCATTATTGTCTAAGAAAAATATAATTATCTTTAATCAAAACATTGAGGATACTGTTCTTGCATTGGAGGTAGGAATAAATCATTACAATTCTTATCTGAAATTGGTAGAGTTAAGATGCTCGATGTACCTAACCCTAGAGTGACTGCCATAGTAGAAACAGGGCTAGGGATATAGTCCTCACCGGTTTGAGTGATTAGAAGATGAATGCCATCACCTTCAGGTATTACAACATCCATGCCAAAAAATTCCATTTTAGCAATTACTGTTTCGCCTGGTGAAAGTGTTTCTCCGTCTTTTCCACCATTATGGAATCTTAAATCCATAACTGCATGCCCAAGATGCATGCCATTACTCGCTTGCACCATCTCAACAAATAAATGACCACTGGTTGAAAATAAAGAGATTGTGGCCTCTACATGGAATGTCGGTGAACCGATTATTCGTGTTTCATTACTAAAAAATGGGCACTCGATAGAAAGTTGAGAACTGGAAGTAATTGTTTCCCCACCCCCTATTATTGTACAATCATCCATATTATATTTTAATAAATTTGCATCTAATGGGGGATATGTTTCTTCGACTCGCCAACCACCAATATTATCTTGTATTTCTGCAATTAATCTCGGTTGAGGGCCTTCATCTTTAAGATAAAAATTAAACCATTCTAATAAATCATCAGCCCAATCCCACCTTAATGTGAATGGGAATGCTTCAGCGCCATTACCGCTGGTTAAACCTTCATGCCCACTTTTTCTATCGGGATAATCGTGACCCCATTGACCATAGAGGCCTTTGACATCAAATCCAGCATCGCGAAATATATTATGAGTAGGAAAAGCCATATGAGGATCAACATTCCAATCTTGCATCCCATGAATAATGTAAATTGAACCATTATAATTATCTAATGATCGAGAAAGAAAGGTTCGCTCTTCCCAATAATCACTTCCAATCCATGCTAGATTATCGCCTGATAAATATGCTGCTGGCCCAGCATAATAACCCTCTAAATATCCTTCACAAGCATTTTCTGCATCTTCAAGATCCCCATCTAATCCAAAACTACCGTACACGCCATTGTGCATTATTGCCCCTCTAGCTTCCATACTACCATTACGCCACATTAAGTCATGAGCTCCAATTAGCCCTGACATAGGAATTATTGTCTTTAGATATTCAGAACCCATAGCAGCAGCCTCCCATGGTGTTGAACCATCATATGATTTGCCAATAATACCAACTGCACCATTAGAAAAAGGTTCTGAGCCTAGAAAATTGACTGCCGCATCAATTCCTCTTTGTTCATCAGTTCCCATCAAATCCATACAATGATTACTTTCCCCGGTTCCAAATACACTCACTTGAGCAATCCCATAACCATGAGGAACAAAATTCTCTATTAAAAAACGTCCTAATCTATCTGCAGGAGTTAGAGCATCAACATCTCCATCATTATAATAAGGTCCTATTTCTGCAATTATGGGGACTTTACAATCATTTAATATCTCTAAGGAGTCATAATCACAGCCTTCGATAACAGGAAGCCATAACCCCAGATGTACTTGGGCATTACCAGTTATTCCTGCACCTCCGTCACTAGCTGTAATTGTTGGAACTGATACAAAAATTGACTTTACTTCCCCTATTTCATAAGAACCATTGTTAGAAACGCGGCTAAATACATCATCAGTCCTATACTGTAAATTAGATCTATCTTCAACATCTGGTAACCAATGAGTTTGTTCTGACATAATCTCTGATTCATTGGTTCCAAAACAACCAGATAACATTGGCATGATAAATAAGATAGTCAAGCATAGACTCAACGACCTCGTGAACATATAACTCGCGCCATTTATATTGCTGATGAGTGTTTGCCATAATGGTTTTTCATATCATATAAAAAATAAATGAAAATATGAATATAATAATAGATTAGTTGAATAACTCCAACGTTTTGACAAAGATTGTGGAAAGTAAGAGGAGAAGACGTTTGATTCGTCTTCAAAGAATGGAGATTACTGAAGCAGAAGTATATAGAAAACTAGCTAAAAAACAAAAAAATAAAAAAAATAAGCAGATTCTAGAACAGATATCTGCACAAGAAATAGCACACTATAATATCCTAAAAAAAATTACTAATGTTGAGGTTAGTGCCTCAAAAATTAGGGTATCATTACATGTTCTAACCTCATTTGTATTNGGCCTCACATTCTCTCTAAAATTAATGGAAAAAATCGAGAAAGGNGCATCTGCAGAATATCGCGATCTGGGCTTATATGAAATTGCTAAGGAAGAAGATGAACATGAAAAAAAACTTCTATCTTTGTTAGAAGAAGATGCTTTGAATTATCTAAGTAGTGTGATTTTAGGCCTCTCTGATGCTTTAGTTGAACTAACTGGTGCTCTAGCAGGGCTTACATTTGCATTTCAAGAATTGAAAACTGTAGCATTAGCTGGATTAGTAACTGGTTTTGCTGCTTCATTCAGTATGGCTGCGTCAGAATTTTTAGCAACTAAGGAAGAAAAATCTGAACGTTCACCCATAAAAGCAGCATTTTTTACAGGAACTGCATATCTAATCACAGTTTTACTTCTTATTACACCTTATCTAATATTAAATGAAAATAGTAGAATTATATTTGGGCTAGCACCTCATGTTCAGGCACTTTTTATAACTCTAATTATTGGGTTATTGATTATCGCTTTATTCAATTTCTACGTATCTATCTCTCAAGAATATTCATTTAAACAAAGATTTTTCGAGATGACTGGGATTTTGATTGTAGTAACAGGTATTTCTTTCCTGATAGGATTATTCCTAAGAGACTGGTTTGGCGTATGAATCAAATAATTTGTAACAGATATAAATTCGAGACTTTAGAATCAAAGGGTTTGATTTATAGTATTGATTCGGATAAACTATGGATGCCTATGATGAACTATTGATAAGACTGAAGGATATCGATTTAGTGAGCCAAATAGGGGGACTATTAGGGTGGGATCAAGAAGTCCTAATGCCACCGAAAGCCGCCAAATTAAGAGCTGAACAACTTTCTTGGATTTCTAAAACAGGCCATGAAAAACTAACAAGTTCAAGAATAGGGGAGTTACTCGAACTATTAGAGAAGAAGAATGATCTAAATGAAGTTCAAAGAGGTAATATTAGATTAACTAGAGATTCTTATAANAAAGCAACAAAATTACCTACATCATTTGTAGCTGAAATGGCGATGCATAAGTCNAAATCTCAAATTTCTTGGGCAGAGGCAAGGTCGAAAAATGACTTTTCTATATTTAGAGATGACTTAGTAAAAATGGTAGAAATGTCCAGAAAAAAGGCAGATTATCTAGGATANGAAGGGGTAAGGTATGATGCACTTCTTGACCTATATGAATCNGGATTAACAGTTTCAAAAGTTGATCCATTGTTCACAGAATTAAGAAAAAACGTTGCACCTCTTGTGAAAAAAGTTATTGAAAATGGAAAAAAACCAGATATGTCATGGGTTCATAATAATACTTGGAGTAAAGAAGGACAGGAGGGGCTTTCACAGTCCATATCAGAAGCAATAGGTTTTGATTTTCTGGCAGGAAGAAGAGATGCATCAACTCATCCATTCTGTGGGGGACCTAATCCTGACGATGTAAGATGGACTACTAGGTATGATGAAAATGATCCTTTCGGATCATTATATGGTTCAATGCATGAAACAGGGCATGGACTCTATGAACAAGGAAGGCCGAGGAATTTAGATTTTCAACCTACTGGTTCAGCTAATGGTTTGGGAGTACATGAAAGTCAGAGTCGTTTATGGGAGAATCAAATAGGTCGTTCAAAAGAATTTTGTGTATGGGCACTTCCTTTATGGAAAAAACATTTTCCAAAACAAATGAAAGACGTTTCAGCAGAGGATTTATGGCGTTCAGTGAATTTTGTTGAGCCTAGTTTAATTCGGGTTGAGGCAGATGAAGCCACATATAATCTTCATATTATGATAAGATATGAAATTGAAAAGAAGCTTATTGCGGGTGATATTGAAGTCGATGACTTACCAGATGCATGGGATGACATGTATGAGGAATTTTTAGGAATCAGAGCTCCCAATAGAACATTAGGTGTTCTTCAGGATATACATTGGTCATTCGGAGCATTTGGATACTTCCCTACATATACTCTTGGAAATCTTTACTCTGCTCAATTACTTACTGCAGCAAAAAAAGAAATACCCAATCATGATGAACTAATAAAAAATGGCGACTTTACGCCTCTGCTGAAATGGATGCGAAAGAATGTTCATTCTCGTGGTAGTATTATTGAACCTTCAGCTTTAATCGAGGAAGCTACGGGTAATTCACCATCACCTGATGATTTCGTCAAATATCTTCAAAATAAAATGGAATATCTTTATGAATTAACATCTTAGATGCGAAAGCACGAAAGCAAACATATGCTTAGGGATGTTAATGCAAAAGCACCGGTTAGAGGAACTATCCTCGTTTGTCAGAGATTTAGGCAGTGAATGTACCGCTCTAATTATGCATGATAATTCTTTAATTGCTGGTTCCAAAGATGGGAAAATAGTTTCTTGGGATATCGATAATGGTAAGCAAAAATGGATTTTAAATGTAGAAGGTCCAATCTCAGATATTGCAATAAGTGATCGAATTTACATAACTGCATCGGCAGAGTTACATGCTGTAAAAATAGAAAATGGGGCTCTAGAATGGACAAATGACATAGGAGGGTCTAGTGATCTGATTGCNCTTAGTGAAGATTCAATCTGGATAACTTCATCATTGTACGAACTAGATGTTGAAGATTATACTGAAACCACATTATTTGAATTTAATAAGAATTCAAAAATAGTTAAAACAATTAATTTTGAAGAAAAACCCTGGTTTATGCTGATGAGAGGGGAAGATTTGATTCTTGGGATAGGTAGACCAAGATGCGGATATTTAATTGTAGATAATAGCTATAAAATTATTCATAAAAAAATTAAAGGAGAAAGTCCTATTACTATGGGAATTGAGACTTCATCGGGTTTCTTACTGGGGCATAGTAACGGGACAATAACTGAAATTAAGGATAAGCAAGCGAATATTATTCAATTAGAAAATTCACCCATAACTGCAATCACCTCACAAGATGATTTCTGGTGTATTGGAAATAGTAATGGAACGGTTATATCGTCAAATCAGTGGGAAAAGAAATTTGTAGGAATAATTGATTCTCTGGTGAATGTTAAAGAATTGATTTGGGCGTCGTTATCTAATAATGAGAATTATATATATTTATTAGATAATAGGGATGGAGAAATAAAATATCAGATTACTCACAATTCTAGAACTAGATTAATAAAAAATATAGGAAGTAGAATTGCGTTATCCGATCAAAATGGAAAAGTTATGCTTTTTGAAGAAGAAACACTTTTCAGAAGATTAGAAGAAAAGGAAGAAATTTCTGACGATCAGGAAAAAAGAGATTTGTTAAAAAAACGATTAAGGGCACTGAGAACCTAAAATAAATACAGTGGAAATATCCCCTCTCAGACCCCTATTTCCGGTGGACTGCGCCTTTGTAGAGGAAAGGTTTAAGAACCGCAGCCGACCCTGAGAACTTTGCTGCTTCAGTGGAGGAGTGTGGGTGTGTTAATTCACAACCCGCGGGCCACAAAAACCGAGCTCCGAAAAGGAGCAGTAAAACCGGAAATCGTAAGAGATCCGGGGAATAGTCAAAACGTCTGTGGACGTAGAGGCGACGGGAGAACTGAGATGGGAAAAACTGGACGAAAGGAAGGAGAAAAGAAATCACAGAGGAAAGTATGGAAAACATAACCGAACCGGCAACGGGGAAAACAACACCGAAATGCAAAACTATCCCGAAGAAGTACATGAGCGAAGATGAAGAACCAGAGATGGAACTGAATTGAGGCGCATATGTGAGAAAATGAAGATGAAAAAAACTGGACGAAAGGAAAGGGAAAAAAAACTGAATGGAAACACATTGAGAACAAGAGCGGGAAACCGTGGAGGATCAGTACTGAGACGTGGAAAAAACTAGTGAGAGCTAGGGAAATAAGCGAACACGGGTTGAGAGAAGAGATTCTTAAAATTCGGAAAAAGGCAAAGAGAGAGCAAGAAGTCTCGGAGTCATCTACCCCAGGAGAGTAGGGACCTTAGGGAAACTACAAACTTGGGACCCTGCGGAGTTAGCAGAGGGTAATGATCCCCCAATGTTCAGAACCCACTGCTAGCTCCCACCTAACCCGGTACTTCGGCCCAATTTTCTAATTCTTATTAGGTCCAATCATCTTTTCTGGTTTGACCCATTCATCGAATTGATGATTCTCTAGTAACTTTAGATCTAGGGCACTTTCTCTTAATGTCAAGTTATTTTTATGGGCATTTTTAGCAATTTTTGCTGCATTGTCGTACCCAATATGTGGGTTTAATGCTGTAACAAGCATTAATGAGTTTTCTAAATGTTCTGATATTTTATTATGATTAGCCTCCAAACCAGTAATACATTTTTCAGAGAAAGAGATACAAGTATCAGAAAGTATTCGAATACTATGAAGAAGATTATGAATCATCATTGGTTTGTAAACATTTAATTCAAAATTACCTTGACTGCCTCCTATTGTAATTGCTGTATTATTACCCATGACTTGGCAACAAACCATCGTCATTGCTTCGGCTTGGGTAGGGTTTACTTTACCGGGCATTATACTAGATCCTGGTTCATTAGCAGGTAACGATAATTCACCAAATCCACACCTAGGACCCGANCCCATCCATCTTATATCATTAGCTATTTTCATCAAAGATGCTGATAAGGTATTCAACATNCCAGATGCGGCAACTATAGCATCATGAGCTCCTAGTTGTGCAAATTTATTATCTGCACTAATGAATTCTAAGGATGTATATTTTGCTATTCTTTCTGCAACTTTTTCCGCNAAGTCAGGATGAGTATTGAGTCCAGTGCCTACAGCTGTTCCTCCAAGTGCTAGTTCGAGAAGATCAAGCTGAGAATTTTCTATACGAGCGATATCTGAATCTAACATTGAAACATATGCACTGAATTCCTGTCCCAGCGTTAGGGGGACTGCATCCATTAAATGTGTACGACCAATCTTAACTATATCTGCAAATTCTTTAGATTTCTCATCAAGAGAATTTCGAAGAAGAATTATTGCGGGTATTAATCTGTGCTGGATTTCTTCTGCTGCGGCAATGTGCATTGCAGTCGGAAAAGTATCATTACTGGATTGTGCTCTATTGACATGGTCATTAGGATGAACTGGTGTTTTACTCCCTAGTTGTCCATTTGTGAGTTCTATAGCACGATTCGCAATTACTTCATTAGCATTCATATTAGTTTGAGTACCTGAACCTGTTTGCCATACACGTAATGGGAAATGATCATTTAGACTACCTGAAATTACTTCTTCGCAAGCAGATGAAATTAATGCTCCAACCTTAGAATCCAATTCTTTTAATTCGACATTTGTCTCTGCAGCTGATTTCTTAAGAATACCAAAAGCGCGAATTATTGCATGAGGCATTGTATCTTCACCTATATCGAAATTAATCAGTGAACGAGCAGTCTGAGCGCCATAATAACGATCTGAAGGAACCGCCACTTCGCCCATGGTATCTCTTTCCATCCGAATAGCTCCTGTATTTCCTCGGGCTTTTTTAGGTTCACCTTGTGGAGCGTAGGGGTGAGAATTACTTTCTGTTAGAAGATATTTTTCAATCATTTTAGAAATTGTTGCTGAACGTCCATCATTTTGTCCTTTTCCGACTTTTTTGTCTAATTTCTTAGCTAATTCTTCGGGTAAACTTATACTTAAAATTCGACGATCGCCGGCACGATGTTTGGCCATATCTAATCCAGTTAATAACTTATTAATAAACTTAGAGTATCATTTAGCAGTGTGATGATTATGATATTCGAAAAAAATTAAATTCTATTAATAGAAATAATTTGCATAGGATTCTGAGGTTTGTCTCGGAAGTCAGTTTCTTGTGACTCGATTTCTTTGACTACACTCATCCCTTTCACTACTTCTCCAAAAACTGCGTGATTACCATTCAACCAAGGAGTAGCTACAGTCGTTAAGAAAAATTGAGAACCGCCCGTGTTTTTACCAGCATTAGCCATAGAAAACAAGCCAGGTTTATCATGGGCCTTTGCAAGTGCAGAGGCTTCGCAAGGAATTTGCCAACCTGGGCCCCCAGTACCTGCTGCGCGGCTATTGGGATCTTTCGATTTAGGGCATCCTCCTTGAATCATGAAATCCTTAATTATTCGGTGAAAGTGCAGTCCATTATAGTAACCTGAATCCACTAATTTAAGGAAATTATCAGTAGTTTCAGGGCATTCATCGGTATAAAGTTTGATTTGGATTTCGCCTAACGTAGTTGACATTGTTACAAAGGTCATAGCGTATCGAAGCGCTGGAGGCTCAAGAGGATAATGGTTCGCTGCCGTGACAAGTATAATGAGTAATTATGATTAACAGGGTAGTATGAGTGAACTAAGTGGACATAATTGTCCGCACTGTAAAGACGAATTACATATACAAATTCCTGAAGAATCTCAAGGAACCGATTTACTAATATGTAAGCAATGTTGGGGCATTGCAGTAGTTGCTAAATCTATGGAATCTATTATCTCAAATGGAAAAGATTTGGATGAAAAAATAAACAGAGGTTCTGATAAAAAAAGTAATTGTAAATGCCCAGTATGCTTATCTGTAATGAATGAAATTGAACTAGAAATACCTAAAATTAATCGAGAATTAAGTCAGGGGGGCTCGTCTTCGATTGTCACCATAGATTCATGTAATAACTGTCCTACTTTTTGGTTTGATGCTGGAGAATTAGATTTACTTAATCGGATTACCCCCAAATCTGATATAGAATCACAAATTGATAGAATCGCAGAGGTTTCTTTGGACCAGAACTCACATAATAGCAGAAAGAATTTCAGCATGGCATTAGGAGTTTGTGGGTTTTTTGTTGCGAGCACTGGGGGTCCAATCTTATTTTCCTTAGGGCTATTAATCATAATCGGAGCAATAATTGGTTTTACCACTAAAAATCCCGAACACTTACTGGCAAAAGGTATATGCAGTAAATGCTTAGGAAAAGATGTAAGGTTAGCATGGATTTGCCAAAGAGGTGGGTGTTGGTCGCAAATCTGTTCTGATTGTCAAGCAATTGAAGATGACCCTATTGAAGCATATGCGGAATTACTTGGTTCTATTGCGATTGCGATTGTTGGTGTGGGAGCAATGGCCGTAGTTGGGCCTCTAGGAATAGGGGAATTGTTAGCCAAAGCAGAAGATACTAAAGTTAGCCAACTATTACTTTGTAAAAAATGTGAAAAAGATCTATTACCGAGTGACACTATAATCCCTAAACCGATAACAAAGAATGATGAGTTAATTATTTCGGATGGTTACTGTAATTTCATTGATTTGAACACAAAAAAGAAATGTAGAAGAGTGATTTTTAGAAAATTGCATTACTGTTATATGCATAAATAACATCTAATCATTAAGCTATTGTAGAACCAATTAGGACACCATCTGGTAACTCTAGAAGATTAACAAGTCCGTCAGGATCTAAGGCTCCAAGAATTAAGAATTGAGAAATAAAACCCCCCGGTAATGTTTTATCACCGAGATTTATTGCACCGACTACTAAACGCCCAATTAATTCACTTCGAGAATAATTTGTTATTTGTGCTGAGCTTGAAAGGTTACCAATAACTGGTCCAAAATCAACTTTAATTTTATACGAAGGTTTTCTCATCTCAGGATATTCTAAAACTTCTATTACCTTACCGGCGCGAAGATCTAGAGAAAAATAATCATTGACTCCAACGTAATCTTTCCGAAGTAATTTATCTGGATGGTAAGGTAAGCCTTTGGCATCTATTTCATGTTGGCCCATTCACTCACCCGTGATGTCAGAACGAACTAACAAAGGGATTAACGCTACATTTGCATCTATGAACGCATCAATACCACCTTCTTGGCGGTCAAGAATAGTGATACAAGCAACTACTTCGCAGCCCATTTGAGTAAGTCTTTCTGATGCTTTTAGTGCGGACCCACCCGTTGTCGTCACATCTTCTAACAAAATTACCCTATCACCTTTTTTCAGACTCGCTCCCTCGATACCTGGGGGGTTGCCTGTCTTTCTACCGCCTCTTCCCTTCGCTTCTTTACGAACCATGAAACCACGAATAGATGATTTTTTTGGGGCTTTAGCGATTACTATTCCTGTTAATGGAACAGCCCCCAACTCTAACCCCCCTATGGCATCTATTGAATCTAGAGAATCAATTTCTGAATGTATTAACACCCCAAGAAGATGAGCACTTTCTGGATCCATCATTACTGGCTTCATATCGAAAAAATGAGGGCTTTGCCGCCCACTTGCTAAGGTAAATAAATCATCAGGAGAATAAAGATAAGCAAGCTCTCGAACTTTTTCAATTAATCGAGATTTGGCGTCACTTACACTTGTCGACATACAGTTTCCTCTTACCTCGGATAGTAGTGAATCGAATGAATGTTACCACCTCATACCATCTGATTAGACACTGTTTGCAGTGAATGTTCTTGGGCGGCCGCTATTGTTGGGAGATTATTGTGCAAGGGGGGGATGAGAGATGGAAGAGATAATTAGTAAAAATTTCTTAATTGATACAGTTCGTCTCGAACAAGAACAAGCAGACTACGAAGCGTGGCTGGAAGAGCATACCGAAGAGGCTTATCAGATTGCTCAAAAAGCGAAATTAAAACAACTTGATTTTGAAAATAGTATTGAGATACCTAGAGCATCAGATTTAGCGAGTAGAACTGAGAAGTTACTTGAAGATTATTTAGATGGAATGAAGATAGAGGACGATTTACGGCATCTTCTGAAAACTACTGATAGAGAAAGTGCCTCAATACAAATTGCTGTGGATGTTGCTAGAAAAATGAATGAGCAAACATTAGATATGCAAAAATCGATAGATTGTGGTTTAAGAGTTGGTTTAGCGGTTTTAACAGAAGCTGTTTTAGTAGCGCCTTTGGACGGAATCGGAGACGTAAGAATTCTAAATAACGCTGATGGGACTGAGTTTCTCTCGATAGATTTTTGCGGACCCATTCGGGCAGCTGGAGGGACCGCTCAGGCTCTTGGTGTCCTTATTGGAGATATGGTGAGAAGAGAATTAGGATTGAATAGATATATCCCTACAACTCCTGAAGTTGAACGGGTGAAAGAAGAATTTGGATTATACCGTGTAGGGCTACAGTATAAGCCACCGCCTGAAGAAATCGAAACTATCATGAGAGCTTGTCCTGTAATGGTTAACGGGGAAGAAACGGAAAAAATAGAATGTTCAGGATATAAAGAAGTAAGAAATATTGTAAATTCAAATGGATCGTATAGAACTAGAATTAGAGGAGGAGTAATGCTCGTAATCGGTGAAGGATTATGCTTGAAAGCGCCTAAAGTCCAGAAGCATACCGAGAGAATGAATATTCAAGGTTGGGAATTCATAGCTCAATTCGCTAATAAAAATAAGAGTAATGGCCAAGATAAAGACTCTTTCAAACCAAGACAAATTGCCCCAATTGGAAGATATATGGAAGATGTCATTGCTGGAAGACCGGTTTTTGGTGAACCCAATCAGCCCGGAGGTTTTCGGCTAAGATATGGAAGGAGTAGAATTACCGGATTAGCTGCAGCCGGAGTGAATCCTGTCACTATGGAGGCAATGGGTGGATTTCTTTCAGTAGGGACACAAATGAAAATTGAGAGACCGGGGAAGGCCTGTGCAGTAACGCCATGCACAGAAATAGATGGCCCTACTGTATTGATGAATAACGGCGAATTTAGAAGAATTAAAGATTTAGATGATTGGAGAGAAAATCTAACAGAAGTGAATAGAATTTGGGATTCAGGAGAAATATTAATTGGATATGGGGAATTCTTAGAGAATAATAAGAAATTGGTCCCTTCTGCATACAATAAAGACTGGTGGGCTTCAGATTTAATTGAGGCTTTAGATATGCCCTCAAAAGTAGATAAATTCGCTTCGATAATAGGCATAACAAAAAATTCTCTACCAATGGGTCTACCATTTAATGGTGCGATCAAAAGAGGAGGAGAGAATCCATTAGATAGGAAATGGAGGAAACAAAAATGGGTGGCTTATCTTAGAGAACTAGAATTAGAATGGGGGCAAGTTAAACAAATTTCTATCGACTTTGGGACGGCTATTCCGCCGCCATGGAATCTTTGGTGGTCAGATTTACCGATGAATTTTATTCCGAAATTAATACAGGGTTTAATGACATCTAAAATTGTAAATGGCAGTATAATTATTCCAAATATTGTTGAAAACTGGCCTTTGGATAGAGAGTCTACTGAAGAACAAATTCCAGAACAAATTTCTAATGATTGGCCTCGATGGACAGAAGTAAAAATCCATGGAATTGTGAAATCATCTCTTATGACTCTAGGGATTGAACATTATCATCAAGATGGCGCCATCGTTATAGATAATAATTGGGAATCTTTGCTAGAAGGCTTGGGATTAGAAATATTGGAGGAGAAAATAAAGAATTCTGTTGATACGGAATCACATGTAAGGCAACGAGTCGGAAGAATAAATAATGCTCGTTTAATAATTAGTCAAGAAACTGAAAGAATTGAAGAATTAGAACGTCGTAGAGATTTAGAACGTATTGAAGCCACTACTGCTGCAAGGCAAGTAGGAATGAATATTCAGGAAACTGAAAAGGCAGGAGAAAAGGCCGCAGAGAAAATTATTGATAATGGGACAGGAAATAGTGACGAATTATTAAATGCAAAAATATTAATTGATGAAAATGAAGTTGAAAGAAGTCTTTGGATAATAAGAAAAATATCTAATTTAAGATGGGAAGATTCAGTTCCCTGCAGAATCGGGGCTAGAATGGGTCGACCTGAGAAATCTGCTAGAAGAGAATTGAAGCCATTAACTCATTCGTTGTATCCGATTGGAGAAAATGGTGGATCGCAAAAATTACTACTTCAGGCAGCAAGTAAAGGACGTATTCGAGTTGAGATGGGGAGACGAATTTGTCAAGATTGTGGGAAAGAATCTCCTAATTTAATATGTCATAATAGAAAAGATGTGAATGAAGCAATAGAATGCGGAGGAAAAACAATTGAAAGAAAATCGAGAGGATCAAATCTTCGCAGAAGGAGAAGAGGTGAACGAACTACTGTAGATTTAGATAAGTTATTGGAGGTCAAAAGAAGATCTTTGGGTTTAGATAGATTGCCAAAAATAATCAAAGCCCAGAAAGAATTACTTTCTGAGGGACAGACTCCCGAACCTATAGAAAAAGGGATTCTTCGAGGAAAACATGGAGTCTCGGTCTTCCGAGATGGGACTTCAAGATACGATATGATTGATGTCCCTGTAACTCATTTCAAACCTAGAGAAATTTATACATCTTGGGAAAAACTGTATGAGTTAGGATATAAAAAAGACGTATATGGTGAAAATTTAACCTCAGATGAACAAATTCTAGAATTATTCCCTCAAGATATAATTCCTTCTTTGAATGCAGAGGAACATTTGATCTCAACGTGTAATTTTATTGATGACCTATTAGTCCGTTTCTATAAAATGGAGCCATTCTATAACGTCACAAATGTCAATGACATTGTAGGATCCTTGGCAATAGGACTTGCACCCCATACCTCAGGTGGCGTATTATGTAGAATAATTGGCTGGACAACGGCATCAGCAGGTTATGCACATCCACTTTTTCATGCTGCAAAAAGAAGAAATTGCGATGGGGATGAAGATAGTATATTGATGCTAATGGACGGTTTGCTGAATTTTTCAAAACATATTTTACCTTCAGGAAGAGGAGGGAGGATGGATGCACCTCTTGTTTTGACCACTCGATTAAATCCTAGTGAAATCGATAAAGAAGCTCTAAATGTAGATTGTGCACATAACTATTCAAGAAGTTTTTATGAAGAAACTCTCAAACAACCGCATCCAAATGAATTAAGCAATATTGTTGAAACTGTGGAGTCTAGACTTGGAACTATTGGAGATTTACGAGGATATGGATGGACTCATGAATCAGGAGATTTAGATGCTGGGCCTACTAATTCAGCTTACAAAACATTAGGTTCAATGGAAGATAAGATGAATGGACAATTGGCAATCGGAAGTCTGTTGAGGAGCGTAAGAGTTGAGAAAGTTGCTTCACAAGTAATAGAATCTCATTTTTTGCCAGATCTGAGAGGGAATCTAGTAGCATTTACTAGACAGAAAGTAAGGTGCGTAAAATGTGGAGAATCTTATAGAAGAATGCCTTTAGCTGGAAAATGTATTCAAACACATAAATTGGAAATTGGTGGTTTATCTGCAAGAAGAGGCGAAGATACTACAAAATGTGGAGGGAATGTTATACTAACTGTTTCACAAGGTGCAGTGAGAAAATATATCAAAGTGACTGAGGGGATTATTCAAAACTATGGAGTGGATCTTTATACAGAGCAGAGAGTTAGGTGGTTAACTGAAAGTACTGATTCATTATTCAATAATGATCGTGTCACTGTAATGACTCTGACTGATTTCTTATAATTAATATTTAATACCTACAATATCTAAAACCTTAGCCATCCATTGTAATTTAACCAATTTCTCTACAGGATTAGTTTCGCCGGACCATTTCCCTACAATATCAGTACGGGTCCCCAGTAACGAAATATTGCTAATAGGGACACCTAGGGCAACAAGGAAACAAATTGATCTATCTCCGTCTGTGAATCCACCTGGATTATGCATTCCTTCTATTTTATCTGGAGTTTGATGAGTAAGAACTAACCGAGGGGGGGTGATTATATTCGAGGCTAGAGTTAAAAGATTCTTCCAAGATTCAAAATTATCGCCATGAGCATGTAATATGACAGGAATACTTCTCTCGACTGCTGCATTAGTTCCATCACCACCATCTGCATCACTGACAATACAAACTAAGCGAGACCATGCTCTTTCAGATATAGATTCAGGGAGTGAAGAAAGAACACCTACTGCCCCATCTGCTGCAACAATTAGAGTAGAGGTTTCTAACAAAGATCTCACTTCAGATTCTTCCACGGCGGCCCCTAATACTGCAATTTTAGTATCTCTAAGCACTAATCTTCGACGAAGGTTTGCTAAGGTTACTAACCGTTGAGATCTAGTCCAAGAATCAATAGAGAAAAGTTCCACTGCTGAAAGTAGTTGCATTGCACTTTCTGTATCTGATTCTATATCCCAACCAAAAAAATCCCGAACTTCATCTTGTATCAGAATTAATTTTTTATCACTGGCAGAAACGCCGATATCTATTGACATTACACCTTAACTCCAGTGGAAGGGGTCGGTGAGCATTGAAGAACCCTCGTCGTTCATGGTTGTAATATGCCGATGCCGCTCACCAAACCGGGTATCGAAAATGAATCTATAATGGCTAGATATCCTTTCTTACCTCAGGGTAATGTTTTTCTCAAGTTGGTTCTTGAAAAAAATGGAATAACAGTGGAGGATCTTATTGAGGCCCCTTGGCTTGAAGAAGTAAGAGCAAGAGGAAGGATACGTCTGCTAGAATCAGTAATGCACAAAGAAGGAGTAGATGCTGCTACAACTATTGATTTGTCTTCAGATTTAGGAAAAATGACTGAGTCACTTTCTTTTCTTTATGCTATGCTAATTGTATGTGCATCATTCAATGAACGCCTATTAGCAAGATGGGTCGAAGGTGAATCTAGTAGAGCAGACCAACTCTTCGGGATGGATAGCGAGAATTTCATTATCCTAGCAAAATCATATCTCTCTGATGTAAAAGAAATTCAGAATGGAGGTATTACTACTTACTGGATCCCTATGAGTGATTTTATAGAATTATGTCCACGTATATCTGGAAATTATTGGAGATTGATAAATAGGCCTGTGGAAGAAGGTTGGGTATGCATGAATCCTGGTTCAGGAGAAAATAGTAGGCAGCGTACTGCAAGACTGATTAAAGAAAGAATAAGGGAAGATTTGACTGATAGTTGTGTAGATAGAATGAATAAAATGGATGATTCATTTGCTGAGTTATTTCTTGATCCTGTAGAAAGGGTGACTAAACTATTGTCTGAACAAGTCAAAGATGAGATGCCAATGACTGCCGCTATCAGAGAAGATTGGCCGCCTTGCTTTGAGTCAGCGGTAGCTGAATTAAGTCAAGGAGTGAATGTTAATCATACTGGCCGAGTATTTTTGGCATCTATGTCCTTGGCTATGAGTTTGACACAAGAGCAAACCTGCGGATTTTTCTCTAATGCACCAGATTATAATGCAGATACAACGAGTTACCAAATTAATCAAATATTTGAAAGAGGGTATACCCCTCATGGTTGTGCTGCTCTAAAAACAAGTGCTAGATGCCCAGTTTCTCCTGGTGATGATCGGCTGTGCGATCAAGAATGGCTAACACACCCATTGAAGTATCTTAAAGCAAAACAAAGACGTCGATTCAAAGAAGGTGGCGTAGTAACTGTTATTGAAGAAACTAAGTAAAATATAGGCAAAAAAGACAATTCTTCATAGGTGACTTTCGTTAAGGCGAATCTACAGGAGGTTAAGTCGAATGGTGCGAACACTAGTTCTAACAATAGATAGAGACAATGACCTTGGTGTAAAAGCGGCGATTAGAGGTCCCGTGATAGGCCGAAAACCAACGATTACTGCCGCAATAAAACTTGGTATTGCTGATCCCGAAGAATCCGATACTAATGCTATTCTGGGAGCATTACATCATTACGATAGAGTAATGGAAAATGTCGACTCAAATGATGAAGTTGAGGTGGCTATTCTTACCGGCGATGTACGAGTGGGACCGAGGAGTGATAGAGCAATTGCAAGTCAACTAGACGAAGTGATTAAAGAATTTCAACCAGATGTTGCAATTCTTGTTACAGATGGAGCGGATGATGAAGCATCAATGCCAATAATTACATCACGTGTAAGGGTAGATCATGTTGAGAAGATTATTGTTAGGCAGTCTAAAGGGATTGAATCAACTTATTACTATATTGCCAAGGCTATTGATGACCCTAGATGGAGAGCAAAATTACTAGTGCCAATTTCAATCTTTTTAATGATTATAGGATTGGGATTAATTCTTCCTAATGGAAGAATTTTAATTGGGATTATGCCGTTAATAGTTGGAATATGGATTCTTTCTAAAGGCCTAGGTTGGGAAGAACAATTGGAAAGACTGATGGTAGACTTAAGAGATAGTGCACAAAAGGGAATCTTTTCGTCGATGTTATGGGCGATGTCGATATTTTCTGTTTTCTTAGCCGGAATAACAATGTTTCAGGTTTTCTCTGACACCGTAAATTATGGAGATTCATCTGACGCACTAATATGGACTACGGCTGTTGAAGTTGCCCTCCAATGGCTAGTCGTTGCAGTATTTACCTTTGCATTAGCGATTGGAGCAGTTAGATGGGGTGAAGGGACATATACGGGCAGATCAATGATTCTTGCAGGTAGAGGAGCTATCGTGTATACAATAGCTGATGCATCTCTTGGAGTATTAATTACAATCCTTAGTTCTCAGTCATATATTGTGAATTTTGAAACTGTTTCCAGAGATTGGGATTTACCTTTATTCACGCTTATACTATACTACCTGCTTAAGACTGCGGTTGAATCAATTACTAAAGATGAGGAAGAACTTTCAAATAATAAATTTTGGGGCGTCTAATTAATTCTCAAATAATGATTCAATGCGGCACGATGGGCACATTACCTTAATTGGACGAATCGGAGGTATCCCTATTCCGACATTACAATGAGGGCAAAGAATTGCTTGATTAACGGCCGATTGGCGTTCTTTAGCATCTCTTCCAGGATCATACGTAAATCGATATCTATGAGCATCATTGACAAACTCAGGAGAACCTGGTTGAGATTCTGCCAAGCCAATAAAATTAGATTTTTTTTCTGGTACCTCAACACTGGTTGGGCTAGATTGAGGAGAGAATCCCCCTTTCTCAAAATCATTAATCTCAGCTTCAATATCGGCAATAGCCATACCTAATTCTCTAGCTATACGATCAATTGTTAATTTTTTTTCATAATCATCCATTCCAATAAATTGTTGTAATGTTGTTGCAGGAATTTTAGCCATTAGAATCACGCTCATTTTAGGCGAGACTATTCTTACCTAAGAATGCCAAGTCTTCCTGTTTATCTTACAGAATCATAAAGTGCAATCAATTACAACCTCAATACAATGTTCCCCGAATGCATAGATTGTAGAGGGGTACGAGGTATGTGTGGAATTAATCCCTGCCCACTATTATCTAAAATTCATGCAAAACTACCATCTCATGAAATTAATTCCTTTGATGAAATGATCGGCCCGAGTCCCCCGTCAGTATTTGTTGGAAGATATGGTTATCCTGATGTTAGAGTTGGCCCTAGTGCATCTTGGTTTTTAGAAAATGAAAGCCATAATAATCAGATTACAGGGGATCCAGCTGATTTATTTGGAAGAAGTTTAGAGGAAGTTGCAGTAAGGCATTCTAATTTAATTACAGGGAGCAGTAAGGCAAAAATCAATAGTCCACTCAATCCGAATAAGATTCTTGAAACTACTCAAGAAATAGCTATGGCGAGTAAGTCAGTAGATATTGAACTTGATTTTGCTAAAAAAATAAAAGTAATAGGGAGTCCAAATTTCGATACTATGAGTACTCCTCTGGGGCCATCCGGAGAAGTTATCAGAGCTGAAATCATTGGAAACTCAAATATTGCGAGAAAAGTAGACTCGATTGTAGATGAAATTGATCTTTTAGCGAATGATGCAATTAAGGAATTAAAGGAAGGAAAGATTGGAGAGGCACATATTTCAAGGCTATTATCGACGGGGTTATTAGGCAAAGAAAAAAGTAGAAAGTTAGTCCCTACAAGGTGGAGTATTACAGCCACAGATGATATGCTAAGTAAAAATTTATGGAGTAAAATAAGAGATTATGAATCGATAGATAAAACTCTGGTTTATGAATCAACATATTTAGATAATTCATTCCATATTATACTGACTCCAGGCATTTGGGCATATCAGATGATAGAGACTTGGACCAATGGTTCATTGTGGACTGAATCTGATAAAGTAATAAAAACCGATTTTGAAGAATGCAAACCTAAAACAGATTACGCAACAAATGTAACTGGAGCGTATTATGCAGCAAGACTAGGAGTTGTAGAATCATTAGATAAAATTCGGAAATCAGCGTCTTGTCTTGTTTGGAGAGACATTGGACCGGGCTATTGGGCACCTGTAGGTGTATGGTTGATTCGTGAAACAGTACGTGACGCAATGAAACAACAACCGAAAATCTTTGATTCACTAAATGAATCTATTCAATATTTATCTGGAAGAGTTTCTTCACCAAATGAGTTGAAAGAATCTTGGTTTATGAAAAGAAAAAATCAAACAAGATTAGATTCATTTTGATTTCTTAAGAAATTGATTAACAATTTCTCCTTCTGCTTTCACAAGCTGTTCGGCGACCGTAGATTTGGAGAGTCCTAATCGGGCTGCAATATCCCTAATAGAGGTCTTTTTAGGTACTGAATACCAGCCATTACTATGAGCTACTTTGATGATACGATGCTGTTGTAAAGTCGTCCCTACTGCAGATATTCCTTCGGAATTTTTAGCCCGTGTAATTCTTTCAACTGGCATCTTATTACGAATTGCATTGAGGATTTTTGCGATTGAAGATTGCCGCCCTGAAAATTGTAATACAAGGCCTGAAGCTGTGAGGTTAGTACCTGCAAGGATACAAAGATCATTGCCTGAAAAATAATCCTGAATAATTTCAGAATTTAATTCTAATACTAGTAAATGGTGAGTCAAGAAATCAGATGCCCATTCTTCTAATACCTCAATTACAGAAATTCCACCGATACTATACCCAGGTGTGGGACATTCAGAATCGATAGTGATGCACTCAACCATTAATCGAAGTTTACCCTCAAAAATACCGAGGTTTCCACGATAATCCCAGCTAACAAATTCAAGAGCCTTGCGGATACGAAAATCATGATTGATAGACGATGGCGCGCATTCGATTCTAACTGCTCGCATAGTTGCCTTCCTCATGCTTCAGTTACCCCTACAGGTTAAGAAAATGATTCATGGTTGATTTTCAGTTAAATCTTTTATTATTCTATTTTCATTTTCCATAATCGCATGAGCAACCTCAGGAGAATAGCCAACTTTGGTTAAGTCCTCTAATTTCTGATTATTACTTTCTTCAAAGTGAGAATCTATCTTTAAAGTATTTTCAAATTCATTGGTATAATCGTTTGACTTAGCCGTCTTTGGCCTGTTTCTTTGAACTAAAACTAAGCCGGCTAATAATACCATAGTAATGCTAAATATTCCAGCGGTCATTACAGAATTAGAAGTTGCTAATTGAAGAATACTCATCTCAATATTGTCATCTTCAATGGAATCCATACAACCATCACCATCTATATCCGTTGATTTAGAAGATTGCCAATTGGTCAAACCATTTGGACAGTTGTCTTTAGTATCTGGAATCCCATCTCCGTCATCATCAGAGTCTTCAGCATCATCAATACATCCATCATTATCTAAATCGAGGCCGCTTTGGATACTATTTGGACAATTGTCGAAACTATCCAATATTCCGTCATTATCATCATCAGCATCTTCGTTATCATCATGACACCCATCTCTATCCATGTCCTCGGAGATTACGGATACCCAGTCTGAAGAGGGATTATCTTGACAATTGTCGAATTCATTATCTATTCCGTCATTATCATTATCTCTATCCTCGGAATCATCCAAACAACCGTCATTATCGAGATCTCCATCTGAATTACCAGTAGTAGCATACATTTTACTTCTAACACAATTGTCTTCAGTATCTAAAAATCCATCATTATCATCATCAAGATCTTCTAAAAAGTCATTACAGCCATCTAAATCCCAATCATTTATTGTTGAAGATGACCAGTCGGAAACACCCATTGAACATTGATCGAATTGATCGAGGATTCCATCATTATCCCTATCATCATCTTCAGTAGAATCATGACAACCATCTCTATCTTGATCGGTAGCAGGACTGGAAATCCATAGTACTAGCCCTTGAGGACATGAATCTTCGCGATCATTAATTCCATCATTATCATCGTCTTCATCTTCGAAAACATCATGACANCCGTCATTATCATGATCGAAATATAAATCATCCCACCAAGAATNACCTGAATTACAATCATCGTCAGAATCAAGGTAAGGATCATTATCATCATTGTTATCTTCATCGGCATCACGACAGCCGTCACCATCATTATCTAATGCGTAAGGACCCCAATATTGAGCACCATTAGGGCATAAATCATAATCATTTATCACTCCATCGCCATCATTATCAATATCTTCGGTAATATCATCACAACCATCCATATCATTATCTAAAATAGTACCTATTTGGCCGTTCGGACATAAATCATCTGAATCTAAATAATCATCATTATCATCATCTAAATCTTCTGAAGAATCTCTACATCCATCACTATCGTGATCATTGAAATCAGTTGAAATCCAGTCTGTTTCACCGAATTGACATAAATCATCTAAATCCAATATGCCATCACCATCATCATCATTCCAATCTTGGTCATTAATTAGATTAATTTTAATTAATTTTGTAATAACTGCTTCATCTTTAGTTGAAGAGGTGACAGATAAAGTCAACCAGAACTCTTGATCTCCATTGGCCTGAGATAGAGTAGGCGCTCGAATGAATAAATCGAAACTACTCATTTGATTTTCAATTAATGTTGTTGTATGCTGGTAATTACCGGCAAAACCAACATCAATAAACCAACTATTGGGTACACCCTCAACATCAATTACAATGATATCAGATTCTCCAGGCAATTGAATTGCATTTATTTGATAATTCGTGTTTAATGATTGTGATGGGAGGAATGTTATTTCATTAGGACTTGAGCTTATTTCGATATCCCATACATTTTCTGACCACATGCATACATCCCATTTATCTTGGCCTGAATCTGAATTAGTACAATCATCAGTAGTCCAAATAATGTCTCTATTCGGCCAATTAAAGTTTACTATTGGCTGAGACGATGACTCGACATTATTTCCAAATATACCCATTAGATTATCCGAACTAGATGCTATGATTCGAGTATTTATGACACCATAGGCGTCTGTTAGTGTTTTTCCTATCAAAAGTTCCCCATCATTATTTAATTGAGGAGCATTGATTCGAGTCCATCTTAATTCTACTCTTCCTTCATCTGTAATTGTATCTTCCATTGATTCGAACCAAGTGATATGTACTGAACCATCGTTATCGAAATCGACACGAGGATTAGCGCCATAAGTCATATCTGAACCAGGTACTGCAGAGTTTGTGACAACCGCTACTTGGTTTAGATCTAGACCAGCAGCTTCACCATCGAGGACTCCTGCACGACTCAAATCTAGTTGCATATAATGTAGCTGTGAAGGTACATCCTTACCAGGCATGGAATCTCTACCATCAACCCATACTACGTGCACATTTCCATCATTATCGACATTGACTTCAGGATTTACTGACCAGCCATGGCCACTCGTTAATCGTGTATCATTAACTAAGACAAAATGCCCTACTGTGCTCCAACCTATACCATCTTGCCAAATATAATCTAGATTAGGTCCTATGTCTTCAATATATTCTCCAGTTTGATCGTCTATACTAATTGCTGGCATCCCTCTGGACCAATCACTTCTTGGAGAGTTGAGAATAGAATAAGGATTCAGTACTGTAAGGAAAGTTTCTGTAGATCCGCTACCAGTTGTTAATGAGACTATTTCATTTACAAGAGCATTGAGCTCTTCAGTATAGTTTGCAACTGGGATTACAACATCATCAATCCAAGCAGCATCAAGGCCTACGCTAACACTTCCATCTTTGACATACTTCCACATCAAAGTATGTTGACCGAGAGTGATTAGTGTGGTGAAGTTGCCATTCTGTGAACCAGACCATTGTGCTAACTGGACTCCATCAATATAAAACTGTAAAAAATCATAATTTGATTCCGAAGAAATATTGTAAGAGAAACTCACTAAGCCATCGGCTAAAATTCCAACAAACTCTAAACTAGTACTTTCACCATCAGAAATAGTACCTGACTGTGCAGAATAAGTCCCCGAAATAGGAGTATAGGGGGGATTGGTCTGAGACACATAAGAATAATCTGCAGATACAGATGATCCACCATCGCCATATGAGTCATTAAGATAAATAGTATAATTTCCCACATCAGTATAACTTACTAAGATTCCATCATTACCTGATGAAATTCCTTGAGAAGAAAGATCTGTTGAATTGAATGAATCTACTGTACCGTTGGGAAGGAGAACATCCATACTAAATTCTGAAGGCCAATTGTCAATTCCAACAGTAAGATCTACAGATGAGATATTTGAAGAATGAGAATAAGTACAATTTAATGAGTTAAATGACGGACTGGAGACTGAGCCACCAATGCTGCATAGATTCATATTTGAGTAGATAATTCCATTATTTGCTGATTCTACAGACCATAGATCGTTTGATGTGCTTGAAACCGCCCACCCATTTGTCAAACTACCACTTTCAAAATTACCTTCGAAATTAGCCATATTATTTGATGGATAGAGATACATCTCACCTCCAGCATCTTTAGTGCTCCAAGATGAATCATCACAAGTTCTTTGCTGAGTACCAATATTTGTTGACGGACATTGCACAAGATCCATCATATGTGAACGAACTTCACTGTCTTGTCCTCCTGCTGCAGTAGATGCGCCGTAAGCTGAAGTACCTGCCACTGCAATTGGTATTATTCCTGCCTTAGTGCATGCATCATGAGCCTCGATTATACTTTGATTGTCATCAGAATCTTGTGCTGGGTCTCCTCCAAATGGTCCTTCATCAGACACTGGAATAATTAGCCTTGTAGCATTAGGATTCCATTGATGATCATTTGGTGTCGCTGGATTACCTGGCACACTACCTGAATTATCTCTCCAAGAAAGGCAAGCCCATGTAGAACCAGGGCCCCACATTTCACTGTTATAGCCCCAATCGGATGGAATATTGTAACTGGAACCATTATACATTACATCAGAAAGAGCTCTTATGCCGCCCGATGTATCTGTCATATTTTGACCAAGATGAGTATCCCTTGGTCCGTCACCATAGCCTCCAACTTCATATGCATCTTCGCAATTCTTCTGACTATTTGCATAACTCATTTGACCACTTATCGCATAAAGTGTTTCTAAAACTGTTATACTAGCAGATTCTAGCATCGGTTTGACGCCTTGGAAATATTCCCCACTGCTTAAATTACCACCATAAAATACTGCACACATATCCAACCATTCAGTAGTCATGGAACCTGAAGAATCTATTAATCCAACATACTCAATTAAACTTCCACGCGTATCTTCCCAAACGACAATTACCGTATTATTCGTACCTATCGATATCGCAGGGCTACCTTTGTAACCAATTGCTGGAGTGATAATTGTATTATTGATTAAAGTAGAAAGTGAATTTGTTCCTGAACTATTGAATGCAAACATTGCATAATAAATCAGAGATGCTCCGAAAAAGGTGCTTTGGGAATCATATGTATCTACCCANACTACATGAATTCCATCAAAGGAGTCAATTGCAATATCTGGTTCGTTTCTAACTCCTGATGCTTCTATAGCAATCGTATATGTAGATACTAGAGTCATTGAAGCTATATCACCAGGACTTCCGTCTTGATCATCTAAAGATGAGTCTAAAAGAGTGTATAATATCTCAGTATCTGTAATTGCCCAAACTATATGTGTTCGATAATTTGAATCTATTACTAAAGAAGGACTTGAAAGAGCTGTTGTTGAGTTTTGGCCGACTGCTGTGCTCGCAATTAATACTGTATCAATTCCACTTGTTGAAATTAATGCATAGTATAATTGAGGGTTTGTACCGTTCTCTATCCAAACTAAATGTACTTGTTGAGAATCATCCATTACTCCTATAACTTCGATTGGATTTGAAGTATTAAGATTTGAAAGAAGCGTAGACGTAGAGACGTCATCTAATGTTCCATTCGAGGTATGAAAACTTTCATTTTTATCTTCTAAAACTTGAGACATAGGAGATATACTGGGGGCTGCCAATGAAAAAATCATTAATAATATCATTGCAATTGATAATCTTGATTTATATTTATTTTCAATAGAATATTTTCTTAAAGAAATATTAGTTTGTACACTACCGGACCCACGAACCATGTTGTCTGAGATACAACCTGACACATAGTACCACCACCGGACATGTCCAAAATACCTCATAATTAAGTTTAAAATGAAGATTTGAAATTATCGAAATTATTATTTCTTATCTTTTTGAGATTCTTTTTGAGCTGCTTTTCGGCGTATATATTCTGAATAATTACCAGGCCAAACCCAGAGACTTCCATCTCCTGGGAGTTCCCATATAGTATCACAAATTTTGTCTAAAAACCATCTATCGTGGCTTACTGTAATAATTCCCCCATCATATTCTTCTAATGCATATTCAAGCGCTTCTTTGGCGTCGGTATCAAGATGATTTGTAGGTTCATCAAGGAGCAACATATTATTATCCTCAAGCAATAATTTAAGCATAGCAATTCTAGCTCTCTCCCCACCACTTAATTTTTGTAATTTAGTATTCACCATATCGCTTGTAAATTGAAATTGTCCAAGCATTGCTCTGATGTCCTTATAATCCATTCTTGGTTTTAATTCTTGGATTTGTTCAATAGGAGTTTTATCAAAACTCAAAGATCTATGGTCTTGATGAAAATATCCTACTTGAACCCCAGGCCTAACATCTAGCTGCCCTGAATCTAATTTTAATTCTCCAATTATTACTCGTAAAATACTTGTTTTCCCGGCACCATTTGGCCCAACAACACCTATTTTTTGACCTCTCCTCACTCCAACTTCGAGTCCATGAAGAATTGGTCGACTCATACCATCAAAATGTAAATGGGCTTTGTGGAAGTCAAGAACTTCAAGACTTGATTTTTCAGTAGCTTGTAATGAAAAGTTAAGCATTCTCCTCTGTCTTGGTTTAATTGATTTTAGCCACTTTAGTTCACGCTCAGAACGCATAATCATGAAATGTTTCTGTGAAATTGATTTGTCAAATTTATTATTACTTTTCATAGACTGCATTGCGCCCTTTAATCGCTTCAATTCTTTTTGTGTTTTATTAATACGATCTTCAAGAGTTTGAAGAAATAATTCTTTTTGTTTAAGAAACGAAGTATAATTCCCAGGATAACCTTTCGAATGAGCATCCTGTATCTCAACTATATTATTGCAAACTCTATCAAGAAAATATCTGTCGTGACTGACTACTAATAAGGCGCCTTGAAAATTTAAAAGAAACTGCTCTAACCAGTCAAGTGTTTGTAAATCAAGATGATTAGTAGGTTCGTCGAGAAATAGTAGATCTATTTCTTTAAGTCCTACTAACTGCCTAGCTAAAGCCACTTTGGCCTTTTCACCGCCCGAAAGTGAAGAAAGTTTTGTTTCCATCGGGTGGTGTGCTAAATCCAATGCTTTGAGTATTTCTTGGGCATGGCCGGCAACATCTCCCCCGCCTGAACGTGCCATTAATGCCTGCAATTCCTGATATCTATCCATAGTTGGTTGCCAATCGCCTTCATAGAATGAAGGAATTGCCATTTTCTCTTCAATATCGGTTATCTCATCCTCAAGTTCTTGAAATTGACGACCACGTCGATTGAGTTCTTCTCCTAGCGTAGCATTTTCATCTAAATCACGAACTTGGGTTAAAAATGCTAAACGTAAACCTGGTGCAAAAGTAATATCGCCCATATCTTGGTCTTGATTAGAAATTGTCCTAAGAAGTGTTGTCTTTCCGGCACCATTATGTCCAACAACACCTATTCTATCACCCTCATCAATACGAAGATTTACTCCCTCTAAAATTGTCAATGGACCGAAGGTGCGATGTATCTCATCTAGCTTGACCAACTCGCGTGCCATAGCCAGCCGGCATAGAACCTATTCATGTGTCCATCGGTCTATCAATACTCAATCTAAATCAATAAATCTAATTAAGAATTTAGAGATTTGAGGCGACTTGGGTCTAATCTTTCCCATTCAAAATGCCCTGAATCAGTTGATGGGCGGCCGAAATGACCTCCAGCGGCTGTAACACCATAATGAGGTTCTCGCAATTTCAAATCTCTAACTATTGCAGAGGGACGAAAATCAAATACATTTATAATTTTCTCTTCCAGTTCTTTATCGCTAACTATTCCAGTTTCAAAACTATTGACATGTAGACTTACAGGTTGAGATACACCTATAACGTATGCAACTTGAATCTCACATCTTGTGGCCAAACCTGCTGCAACAATGTGCTTAGCTACCCAGCGAGAATAGTAAGCCGCAGAGCGATCGACTTTTGTTGGATCTTTACCGCTAAATGCGCCTCCACCATGCCTACCCATTCCACCATAAGTATCGACTACTATCTTACGGCCAGTGATTCCTGCATCTGAATATGGTCCACCTGGATCTGCGAATCTACCTGTACCATTAACCACTAGCCTGTATCCGTTCCTTAACCAATGAGAAGGTATTGCATGTTCGACTACATGCTTACGGATTTCTTCTGTAACATATTTGTGTTCAAGTTCTTCATCACCATCAAACTTATCTTTTAATTTGGAATCATGTTGAGCCGCAACAACTACGGTATGAACATGACTAGGATTTCCTGAATCATCATACTCTACAGTAACTTGACTCTTACCATCTGGCCTTATCCATGGAATCTCATTAGTTTGAACAATCATGTCTAGTCTTCGACAAATTCTTTGAGCTAAAGCCGCGGGAAGAGGGAAAAATCTACCTTTTAACTCGTCTCCGGTTTCTGTTTCAGTACAAGCATAACCAAACATCATTCCTTGATCACCTGCACCTACATCGTCGTCTGAAATACCATTAACTCCTTGAGCGATATTTGGAGATTGAGTTGTTATATGGACTTGAACTTCGCACAATTTCGCATTGGTCGCGTCCATTCCTATCGAGTGAGAAGTATATCCAATATTAGCTGCAGTTTCTCTTGCAATTTGTTCGTAAGGAGGGAGATTTCCAGATAAACTTACTTCTCCTGCTAGAATTATCACTGCCTTGTCCGACTTACCTTTGACCATCGTTTCAACAGCCACTCTAGACATTGGATCTATACGTAAACAAGCATCCACAATAGCATCCGAAATAGCATCGCAAACCTTGTCAGGATGACCCGCTGAAACAGATTCAGAAGTGAACAGCGTAGTCATAATTGAAGATGGGAGGGTTTCTCCTTCATAGAATTTAATGAACCGTGGACTAGAATTCAGATTACAGATATTTGTAAAATACTATATTTTTATTTAAATTGTATAAACAAATAGAACAGAACATTGACAAATAGGTCGCTTTCGGACAAACATGGCTAGGAAGGCGAAAAATGGTCCAGAACCTGTTGGAGGAGTTCAACCGAATAAAGTACCTGAGAAATCTGTTGATGGGAAACCAACTATTTACACTTATGCAACTTGTCCATTTTCATTAAAAGTTAAGTCATTACTGAAATCGAGAGGAATCGAATACTCTAACGTTGAAGTAGATCCAATGAAGAAGACTGAGTTAAAGTGGTCTGATTGGACTAAAGTTCCTGTTTATGTCGATAAAGATGGAACTCATGTAAATGATTCAAATGATATATTACATTATATTGATGAAAAAAATGGAGCTAAATTTCCAAGAGAGGGAGAGGATGAGAAACAAGATAAATGGATGAATTTTTCTAATGATATTTTAGGAAAGAGTATTGTGGCAGTTATTTACAAGAATTATCGCACATCATTACATGCGTTAGACTATGTTACTAAGGTTGATAAATTTGGATTGAAAGATAGGATTGTGAATAAATGGCTCGGTGCTATTATTATGGGAATGGTTGGAAAAAGCCGTGCAAAACTATTCGATGAACCACCTAGAGAGAATCTATTGACTCAACTAAACTCTATGTCGGCAGCAATAGATGATGATTTCTTTGGAGGGATGTCTCCCAATGGAGCAGACTTTGCTAATTATGGGATTTTAAGATCAATGCAAGGCCTAAATGGATTCGATTTAGTCGAAACACATAATGTCATTTGGCCTTGGTATGGCCGTATGCAACTACTTTCTGATGTTTGAAATCAAAAAGATATCTGGATTTGGCCCGGATAATCTTTTGTTAATCTTGCAATATTTGCTTTATCCATCCAGCCTGAAATTTTAGTTAGGTCAGAATCTACTTCTACTTCAATAACCAATGCTTCGCGATATACTCGAGAAACTAACTCTACTAGTTCGACATCCCCCTCCTCCTTGGGCGGCATCACATTAATTTTGATTGGAGGGCCATGTAGCATCGTCATAATACTAGATCTTAATTCATCAATACCCTGTCCCGTTACAGAACTAACCGATAATGACTCGAAAGAACTGTAGAAATGTACAATTTCTTTCGCATCTCTAAGGTGTTCTTCGGTACACAAATCTATTTTTGTTAATACTACTAATGTATTGTTGCTATTTCCATCATCAATTCTACCAAATAATTCCCTACGTGATGTTGCAAGTTTTCGACGTATCTCTTCTGGTTCGTCCGATGCGTCAACGAGTAACAAAAGCATATCACAAGAAAGTGACTCTTGTAGTGTTGCTGAAAAAGAATCTAGTAATTCAGCAGGAATATTGTCAATGAAACCTATGGTATCTACCATTAATATTCGTGGTTGATTAGCCATGCGGCCGACTGTTGTTTCAAGAGTTGAGAAAAGTTGGTTTTTAATCAAAACCGGCTTTCCTGAAAGGGCAGAAAATAAGCTTGATTTACCTACATTAGTGTATCCTGCTAAACCGACAGTGAGTGCACCGGATTTAGCTCTTTGACGGCGTCTTTCCAATAAAGATGAATCTAACTTCTTTAACTTTCTACGCAACTTTGCAATCTCATGGCTAACAGCAGTCATAACATTACTCCAACCAGTCTGCCCGCCTGCTCCAAATCCTAAACGTTCACCAGTATGTTCTCGATTAATTAATTCTCGTAAAATTGATCTATCGGCTAATAATCTTGCAATACGGACTTGGATTCGGGCTTCAACAGAAGAAGCATGAATTGTGAATAATTCAAGTAACAGTCGTACTCTATCCCAACTTTCGACAGAGGTTAAATCATTAATATTAACTAATTGGCTAGACTTTAAGTTACTATGTATCAAAATTAAATCAACATCCTGCCATTGATGCCCTTTACTTGCCATTCGAAGTTCTTCAGAAATTTGCTCTAATTTCCCAGTACCGAGATATGTCTTTGAATTAGCTTTACCTTTCTGTATCACAACATCAACGATTTCGATACCCATGGTTTGTGCTAAAGATGATAATTCATGAGTGTCTTTTTCTCGTGAAATTATTATAGCTTTACGGCCAAAATGAACACTATGAGATTCAGATGAATTAACTCCACCCATGCCCGCTAGCAAAGGAACATCCGGTACCGGATCACTGCTCATGTAAATCGGGGAACAAAAGGAAAGATATGCGTTAGGGTCCTCCGATGTCTATGAACTCGGTATCGACTTCTTTGATTTGGAGAGGATCTAAAAGTCGCGCTGAAGCATTATTAGTCGGAATCGCAGCGGATGACCCTGAGACCTTTACTGCTGAGATTATAGAAATTGATAGCGATTACGAATTAAGAATTCATGTATCGGGGGATACACTGAAAAATGTTCGATCTACTGTTGATGATCTACTAGCATGCCTAGGAGCAATAGAATCAACTCTAAATGCAATTAATGATGAATCAGTTTAGATGTATTTCTCCCCGTAGAAACGGATGCATCACTCAAGATATAATCAGAAATAACATGCGCACCAGCTAAAATTATTCCTGAAGAAGAATATAATGATGATTTAATTCTCTGTTCAAGGGTACATGGATGAATCATTATTGAAGGAGTTGAGCGTCTTTTCGATACATGTTTCCTCCACCCTGCGCATCTTAAATCAAGAAGTTGTTTAATCTCTTCCAGTGCACTGTCCCCATCACCTCGAAGATTGACTGCATGAATTATTGAGCATTCATTTGGTTCGCGACCAAAAGGAATCCTATCTTTCTGTGCTAAATCAATAGCGATTACTCCTGAATTTAGATCAAATAATCCCGAATTAGGGCTCATGACTTTAGCTTCTATAGCTATATCCATTGCAGCAGATAATTGAGGTTCACAGGAGTCTAACTCAGAAGTATTAAGACCAGCATTTTTGAGTAAAAATGCTGTTTCAGTCGGAGGAATTGCTAAAACTATCTTATTGCAATGAATTTTTTTCCCGTTAACTACGATAGATTGAATCTTTTCGCCCTTCAAAATAATAGATTCAACTTTTTTCCCGGTATGAACTTCAACATTAAGTTGATTTACTGCAACTATCAAACGGCCTATGATGCTAGACCATCCTCCTCGAGGGATGATAAATTCGCTTGATACATTAGATGTCGAAGAAATATTCATATTTTCTAGTTTAGATAACCCGTCATTACTATCCGATGGAATGGATAGAAAATCTATTTTACTAAATTTTTTTCCGATTGCCCTAGGTGCTCTTAACTTTCTTAATAACTGATACAAAGGCCCTTTCTCTCGCATTAGATGTAGGCCTGGATCTATAATCCAGCCCCCAGTATTGCGTATTCTAACCCTGCCTCCTAGCGTATCTCTAGATTCAATAAGAATGACCTCGGCACCATCAACTGCAAGTTGAATACTGGCACTGAGGCCTGCGATTCCTCCCCCCACTACCACTACCCGCATGAATTTTGGATAACTATCGGGTCAATTGACGTTTCGGACGGTTGAAGTGAGATGTTAGAGACGGATTACTGTGCTGACACCCCCGCATGACAGGTCGTGGTTGCTATCAGAAGATAGTGTCCCCACTACATTTTTCGTTGATTCGATGGATCGATGGATTGAAACTATGGTTGCAGATGATAGAGGTGGTGACGATGGTTTTTCCACATTAGTTAATGCAAAAGTTATTGCGAAAGAAAATGGAATAATTTGTGGACATGCTATAATCGAGAGATTGGTAGAAAATTATACTAATAATTGCTCAATTGAATGGATGATAAAGGAAGGAGAAAAAATCACCTGTCAAAATACTGTTTTAGAAATAGAGGGAGAATCTGCTGAAATATTAAAAATTGAAAGAGTCTTATTGAACATACTGGGTAGACTCTCTGGAATTTCAACATCAACTTATAATTGGGTATCTATGACAAAGAAAATGGGTATTGCTTGTACAAGAAAAACGGATTGGGGCCTGTTAGATAAATGGGCAGTACATATTGGAGGAGGTTTGACTCATCGGCTAGATAGAAAGGATGCTTTGATGTTAAAAGAAAATGATTTAGCATCAATAAAAAATAAAAAAGAAAATGATCTTGATGCTCTACGGCGTATAGTTTTAGATATCAATTTGGATCTGAATTCTGAGTTCACAGTAATAGAAGTACAAAATATAGACCAAGCAGTTGTAGCAGCAACTGCATGGTTAGAATTACAGAAAACCCATACAAAAACTGACCCTGTAGTTTTATTATTGGATAATATGGAAATCTCTCAAGTAGTAAAAATCATAGATAAATTAAAAAAATTAAATTTAAGAGAATGGTGTATTCTGGAAGGATCTGGAGGAATTGGGAAAGATTCTATTATTGATTGGGAAACGAGTGGTGTAGATTTAATTTCAACATCTGCAGTAAACAGAGGAGTCGCTCCTCTCGATCTCTCACTGATTATTGAAAGGAGACAACATAATGGTTGAAATTCCTAAAAGTCATCCAAGAAGAAATTCTTTACTATCTAGAAAAATGATAGTTGAAGCAACAAAAAAAGGATTATTGGCTGATTCGGCTATGATTGCACACGGGAGAGGAGAAGCTTTTGACTACCTCTTGGGAGAGAAAACAAGTAATTCGGCTAGATTAGCCATTAAGGAATCTGCTGCAAGATTAGTTTCTTCGAAAAACCCTGTAATCTCAATAAACGGAAATACTGCGGTATTAGCAGGTAAATCACTTATTCGTGTAGCAGCAGTTTTGAATTGCCCGATAGAAATAAATATCTATTATAGAACAGACGAGAGAATCAATAACATATATTCATTATTAGAAGAAGAAAAGAAAATATTATGTCAAGAAAATGCACCTAAAAATTGGAAAGGAGATTGGAAATCAGCAATAATGTCCGTTGAGATACTAGGGAAAGAAAATGATGGACGTATTGATGGACTTGAGGGCCCAAGATCTATTTGTTCGGCTAATGGAATACAAAAGGCAGATGTGATTTTAGTCCCACTTGAAGATGGAGATAGGTGTGAGGCGCTTGTTTCTTTAGGAAAACAAGTATTAGTTGTAGACCTGAATCCACTATCCAGAACTGCAAAAATGGCAACTGTTACAATAGTTGATGAAATCTCTAGAGCTGCCAAATTAATTCTTGAAGAAGTGATAGAGAACGACCTCAGACCTACGGAATGGAATAATGATGAGATTCTAATACAGGCGTTGGAAGTCATTGCAAATAATGTAAAAGCTTAGAACAAATGAGATTGTATCAAAAATGTTCTTTCAGTAGTTTTTCGCAGCGGGTCGCTATAGCATTACCTACATCACTAGTAGATGCTGTCCCACCGAGATCGTATGTTACACAACCACCTTCTGTAAAATGGTCTTCAATCGCTTGCATCAAAATATCTGAACATTTGTCTAAGTCTGAATCTTGCTTGCGAAAACCAAGTGCTTCAAACATTAGTTGTAAGGATGAAAGTGTCGCTATTGGATTAACTGTATTTTTACCAGCATGTTTCGGCGCTGAACCATGTACTGGTTCGAACAACATATGTTTTGGTCCTAAGTTAGCACTTCCAGCCATTCCCATTCCGCCTTGTAATACTGAGGCAAGATCGGTGGCAATATCCCCAAACATATTTGGTAAAACTACAACATCCAAAGATTCTGGATCTCTCATTAGCCACATTGTGAATGCATCGATATACGCTTCGTCAATTTCAATTTCTGGATAATCTTTCTTTGCGATTTCATGGAATATTTCCCTAAATAACTGACACCCTCGAGTAACATTAGACTTGTCAACACAGGTAACTTTTTGCGGCTTTCCTAACTTTTTCTGTCGATGTTCGGCGAAATCAAAGGCGAACTTAATCACTCTCTCGCTACCATTTCTTGAGATTGGTCGTGGATCCCAGGCTACTTCTCCTTCTAGTCCAGGGAAATTTTCAATAACCATTGGTTCATCTTTTTTACCAATTGCCTTTTGTGACATTCTCCTCAACAATGAATGATATAATCCTTCAGTATTTTCGCGTATCATCACTATATCTACTAAGTTCGGGTCCCAGATATCTTTGAATATACCATGAACTTTATGCTTCACACCATGGAATAACTTCACTGGCCTTACATTTGCATAAAGATTCAATCCAGCGCGGAGTCCAAGTATTACTTGTCCGCCTGCAAGATCGCCATTTGGCAGGCGCGCACCAGGCCAACCTATTGCACCGAGTAGAATTGCATCAGAATTATCTCTACAATGTTCAAAAGACCCCTCTGGCCATTCTTTTCCTGTCTCAAGATAATATTCTCCTCCACAAGGAATTTCCGTGATTTTAAATGATACGGGGCTATTTTCTTCAAAAACTGATAAAACTCGCATGGCCTCTGCTACTACTTCCTTACCAGTTCCGTCCCCCGGAAGTACTGTCACTCGATACTCAGCCATAGAGGGGGCAAATGGTTTTACTTCATCAATCCAACGATTGAGCAATTGACAATCACCAACACGATACTTCATAGACATTCACCATAAATCGACTGAACATGGACAATGCTTCAGACGACGGAGAGGGGAGTCCTAGGATAGATGTAAGAGCACTTCCTGAATCAGTAGCAAGGCTATGGGAAACAATGCTCAGACTAGACCCCTCATGGGATATTTCAACTTGGTTAGACGAACGAGCAAACGAGGAACTTCAACTCGTAGAAGGACAACTAGGAAGAGAGAGGTTACGATTGGAACAAAGATTACATCGATTAGAAACATTGGCTAAACGCCTAAAAAGACAACGAGAAATCTCTGAAGGAGTTGTTTGGACCGATCCGCATCAAAAAAATCTATTTGATATTTATGAGCCTGAAAATAAAGAGATTAAGGCCTCTTCAGAAAAAAATGAGAAAATTGAAGATTATCCTGCAGTTGATTATACTAATCTAGAAATTAGTGATGACCCATTGTTAGCGATAGTTGCAGAGCATGTGATGCATATTCTTGAATCGTTAAAGGTTAGAGAATTAGTTTCGATTCATTTTGATATTCTGTCTCAAGAATTAAGACACATGGGGATAAGAGATGAGGAAGTAGATGAAGCTATTTCTTGGTTATTACAGAGAGAGATGATTGTCGAGTTGGAACAAGACTACTTTGCTTTAAACATATAAAACCGTGGGGAAAGAAACCGTTTTTTAGCCGACTCATTCAAAGAGGGGACCCTTGTCGCCACCCATGTATTTCTATGGTTAGTGACGCTTCCGGTTGGTATGCTAGACTCGACAGAGAGTGTTCTGATAGAGTTGAGCAACTGGAAACTTGGTTAGATTCTTGGGAAGATGCAACACGTCATGGAATCCCAATCGCTGCTACTTTACCTAATCACTGGCCTACTTTACCAGCAGGTCTACTTTCTGATCCTGGGGCGGTTCTTGATCACCTTCTAGCACGTAACGAAGCGGAAAGTGATGGAAGATCTCCACGAGGTGCATATGCTACACCTGCTAAATTTGCAGAAGCTATTCTTTCTGATGAATTAAAAAATACACGTGAAGAAGTTTCTAAAGAACCATCTGCAGCTCTATCTTTATCAGCATTACCACCAGGATTTAGAGCATATGCACAAAAATTCAATCAAGATGTTGCCGGAGATAAAGATGAAGACTCTGGTAACGATGATAGCGACCAAGAAACACGGACTGGAATTTCAATACCTTTTGCAGATCCATCTGTAGGTGCAGGAGTATTTGCGGCTAGATTGATTAGAATTCATGCTGATAGAAGTGGAAAATTCACGGATGAAGAGAGAAAGAAAGATACTCTTGTATTACTAAATGGATTTCAATTATTAGATAATTCTGAAATTGCAATTAATTGTGCACGGAGAAGGATTCTAATTGCATTATCTCGCTGTGATTTAGTAGACTTGGATGGAGATGGTGATGAGGGAAAAATTGGAAGGAAAGATGCTGAAAATATCTTACTCAAAACAATACAATGTGGAGATGCACTTAGAGGCGAATGGCCATGGGAAGAAAAACCAGGATTGCTTGTATGTAGACCGCCATGGCTGAGAATAAAAGATAGGTTCAGAGGTCATCCAGATGGTAGCGGATTAAGGAAAGAATTGTCAAGGCAATTAAGAAATACAACAAATAAAGATGGTAGTAGAAGATTCTCGACACTTAGAGGCAATGTTAATTTATATCGATTATTCTTAGAAAGAGGCATGCAACTTGTACGAAAAGATGGCCGGGTAAGAATGATTGTTCCCGATTCTTTACTTCGAGAAAAGAGTAGCATACCCCTTCGAAAGTTAATGGTTGAAAGTAATAGGTGGTCATCTTCTTGGTCGTTCCCTGAAAATCAAAGAATTTTCCCTGGCGTTTCTCAAGGAGTTCTAGTTATTGGCATTACTAAGGGCGGAAAAACAGAGAAAATGGCAAGTATTGGACCTTTACAAACTAATGAAGTAACGCCCCAAAATGGACTAGCAAATAATGTTCCAACCTTTGAAATGGTACGTGCTTCATGGAGTAGCTGGACAGATAGCAATTGGGCTGTACCTCGTATGCCCCGTGATAGTTATGATAGGAAAAGAGTCGTCAGAGCCATTACTGAATTAGCCCAACAACCCAGGTTGTCTGAAGAAAATAACTGGTTAAATCCTACAGGAAAGCCAATTAGAGTGAGAGTTGGAGAAATTGATCAAACTAATTGGTCTGAAGATATTGTAGATTGGAAATCTGGATCTAGAGGGACTGCTTTCATTAGGGGCACTCACTTCTCAACCAAAGGCGATGAGATTAGTATAATGCATCCCGCATATGTTAGCGGAATGAAGGATGATGCAATTCAGAGAAGTCAGGCGAAATGGATTGGGCCTATTCGCCCTAAAGGTCAGCCAAGACTTGCTTGTCAGGCAATTGTTAACGCTCAATTGGAGAGAAGATTGAGGTGGGCCGTAGTACCTTCAGATTGTGTATTAGGAAATTCAGTGAACTTCTTAGAACTGCCAGTAGAAGTTCTCGAACGTATATCAGAAGAGCATGGTTCAGTAGATAACGGTTTAAATTGGTTAGCAATACACCTTAATTCAGAAACTTTGGACCTTTGGTCTCGGGCTTGGGCTGCAAATAATAATGTTAATAATTATGAAATTGAGAATCTACCATTCCCTAAACCTAACAAGATACATTCAATTACAGCACAATAACATAATCTGGAACTTTGGTTTTCGGTTTCCGGTAATTCTTTTCCTTTCTTCGGTTTTTTTGACTACTAAATACCAAACCCATTAATACATACGCTATACCTCGGTGAAAGCGTCTTGCGTTCGAATGCATAGAAATGAAGGTAGTATTATGGGAATATATCCAAAAATTGGAATCACTGGTTTACCAAGATCTGGTAAGTCTGCCGTTCTACAAAAAGTTATTCAAATGGTGCGAGAAGAAAGGAAAAATAATTCTAGAAAGACGTATAAAGATATTATCGGAGGCATTCAAACTGAAGCCATAATAGAAGATGGTGAACGAGTTGGTTATGCTTGTGTTAATGTTAGAACCGGAGAGAAGGGAGTTATAGCACATAGAAACATTGATTCAAGAAATCGAATATTGGGGTATGGCATTGATCCAACTGAGTTAGACAGAGTAGCCGTTCCAGCGATTCTAGAAGCATTAGATGAATGCGAAGTATTAGTCATCGATGAAGTAGGGAAGTTTTCAGTTGAAAGTGAAGCTTTTGTAGCTGCTGTGCGTGCAGCATTAGAATATGATAAGCCTACTTTGATGACATTGCATAAAAAAAGTCGCCATCCATTACTACAAGATATTCGTAGACGAGATGATGGTAGGGTACTGGAAGTAACGCCTGTTAATCGAGCATTGTTGCCGTATAAAATTCATAAATTATTGGAGTGATTCATTCTAATGATTTCGGCTATCTGGAGCCTTCAAGGGTGATCTCTTTTGGATTCTCCGGCAAATCGAGTGCAAAGAATTTTGATTGGAATAATAGTTGCCTTTATTCTAATGACGGCTTTGTTGCTGTCGGAAGGTTTGATTCAAATATTAGGCTGTGAAAATAATAGTTGTCTGAAACAAAATAACTATCTCTGGATATTTCCGATCATTTCGATAATCGGTATTGTTTTATTATNATTAATGCATTTTTCAAGAAATAAAGAACATGAAGATGCAATTTTAGATAGATGGGTTAGTCGAGAAAAGGAAGATCAAATGAGNTCTCGTCTGGAACAAGAACAATTAGAAGCAAGCGGAGATAGTATGGGTTCTGGATGGTCTCAAATGGAAAAAAAACATCTAGAAACTACATTAAATGAAGAAGAGTAGCGAAGCGAAAACTTGACTCTCTGATTATCCTCGTAGACGTTGGAGATGACCATGAGCGAAGTACCAGAGGGACTAATTTATACAAAAGAACATGAATGGATTCGATTAGAAGGAAATGAAATTACTGTTGGAATAACCGATTATGCACAAAACGCATTGACTGATGTCGTATGGGTTGAGTTGCCCGAAGTTGGAATAACTGTAGATTCAATGGAATCTTTTGCTAGCGTCGAATCTGTGAAATCAGTTAGTGAAATATATGCTCCTATTTCAGGAGAGGTTGTTTCAGTTAACGAAGATCTAGAGGATGCTCCTGAAACAATTAACACAGATCCATATGGAGAAGGATGGATTTGTAAAATGACTGTTGGAAACCTAAGTGAGTTAGATGCTCTTTTAGATGCTGTAGCTTACAAGGCTCTGATTGAGGAATAGGCAATGAATTCTGTTAGTAAGATTTCGGTTTATGTAGACGGATCTTGCGAAGAAAACAAAAATGTAACATCTGAGACCCCGGCGGGTTGGGGTTTTTGTATAGTAATTGGAGATACTGGTCTGGGAAAAGGCCAGGGAGAAATTACTATTGAAAAAAGTGGCCGAGTGATTACGGCGAATGAATCAATAGATTTCATTGGTGCAGAGGTTGGTTCGAATAATACTGCTGAATTATGTGCTATAGCGCATTCATTGAAATGGTTACTAATTGAAGGAAGTAATACGCCTGCTGTGATAAGAGGGGATTCACAATATGCCCTAAATATTGGTTCAAGTACTTGGAAAGCAAAGGCGAATAAAGCATTGGCGTTGTATGTTCAGAAATTGTGGAATGAGGTTGCATCATTCCGTAACCTATCACATGAACATGTTAGAGCGCATAGAGGGCATCGTTGGAATGAAAGAGCTGATCATTTGGCATATAGGGCAATGCAGGGTAAAATTCCATTGCCGGTACAGTTTTGGAAACCAGGCCAAAGATGACTTAATCATCTGATAAAATAGTGACACTAAGTAATACATATACCGATTGTATTAGCATTAGTAAACCAATTAATGATAAAATTAATGAAGTAGGTACAGGTAATGATAGATTGTTTATACCTAATAAATAAGCCAATATTAAGAATAATATTGCTATGAATAATTCTTTTTGAGCAGAAGATTTGGGTTCATTCCAAAGATCTAACCAAGGAACTAAGCCCTTTCTCTTAAATGAAAATCTATACCAAGATATGTATGTGAACATTAACCCCATAAGTCCCTGCACTCCAAGTGTAAATGATGTGGAGTTCCAAGGGCCTGATACAGATATTTTGAAGAATATAGTATTGAAAAGAAGGAGAACCCCTGCTAATAAAAATAAGTGCCAACTTGGCGCGTTCCCCTCTTCCATATACTTACCAAGGACTGATTAGATTTCAAATCACGCCTAAAGATAGTTTTTGAATTATGTAATCAACGGAACTGTATGGGTCATCAATTATTATGGTCGGACTCTATAGATGATGCCCATCTGGAGTTGAGATTTAAAGTTCTAAGAATTGGATTACCACGGGGTAGTGAGCATTATCCTGAGGTTGACAATGATAAAAATACTAGATTTCTATGTGCATATGTTAACGGAGATATTATTGGATGTGCCACATTACAAGTTGACCCTAGAGAGGGTTGTAAATATCGTATCAGAGGAATGGCTGTTGATCCAAAATTTAGGAATAAAGGAGTAGGCACAGATATTGTCAAAGCTTTACAAAATAAAACTGAAAAAGAAAATACTGGGATTTGGTGTAACGCAAGAATTCGTGCTGTCCCTATGTATGCAAGATGTGGATTCGAAATTGTTTCAGATATTTTTGAAATAGAGAATATTGGACCGCATTATGATATGGAATGGAGAATCCGATAGAGGCTCCGCTGAAACTAATTATTTGGAGCACAGGCCGGGATTTGCACCCAGGTCCGCGGATTTGCAGTCCGCTGCATAGCTACTCTGCCACCCATGCTGTGGCTTTGCGTAACTGACCTTATGTTTGAAGATTCTTCGAAAGAGGGTATCGAAAAAGGTTGCAAAAGATCGGCTTTCTAAAAAAAAATGAAAGAGGATTACAACCGTATATCTTGATGGGGTTGGTGCACTCCCTACACATCATGCCGGACGTTTCATCACGCTATGATGGGTTAGGAGTAGGTTTTGCACCCTATCTGCAGCCACCTGGCCCGGAAGTAGTAAGATGGACTGTTGGGGAGCCTGGATTTGACACTCCTTCGGAAATAATTGAGGCGGCTATTAATCAGTTAAATAATAGAAATACAAAGTACACTAGGGGGGCTGGTTCTATGGAATTATGCCAGTCTGTTGCAGATTATCTTTTCGATAAACATGGAATAGAAACAGACGCAGAAAATGTAGTTATTACCCCCGGGGCTAAACAGGCTTTACTTTATTCATTTATGATTACTACAATGCCGGGCGATGAAGCAATATTGTTAGCACCATCTTGGGCATCATATGAGCCAATGTTGGAATTTATTGGGGCAGTTCCTATCCATGTTCCTGTGAGAAAAGATAATTTTCATCCAGATTTAGATGCAATACGATCAGCAATTACTGAAAAAACTAAAATGATTTTACTTAATTCACCGAATAATCCAACTGGTGCCGTATTTACACCTGGAGAAATTGAAGGAATTGTTAAAATTGCTGAAGAATATGACTTATGGATTGTTTCAGATGAAATCTATGCTAGGTTGAATTGGACTGATTACCCTCATGTATCCCCTGCAATATGTCCTGGCGGAAAGGAAAGGACACTCATTGTCAATGGTTGGTCGAAATCATGGGCAATGACTGGTATGCGCCTAGGTTTCCTGACTGGCCCGGAAAATGCAATGAAAGCGGCAATAAAATCCCAAGCTAATTCAGCATCACATGTTCCAACTTTCATGATGGAAGCAGCTAAAATTGCACTATCTTGCGATGCTGATGTGGAAAAATTCAATTCGGAGTACCTGAAGAGAAGAGAAATAATAAGAAATGGTTTGTCGGAAATTCCTGGACTAAGGGTTGGGAATTTAGAGGGAGCATTCTATGCATTTGTTGATGTGACTGGAACTGGAATGACAGATGTTGAATTTGCAGATGGGGCTTTACAGGCAGGTGTTCAATTGATCCCGGCCTCATTAATTACTGGCGGAGAAGGTTTCGTAAGAATCTCTTATGCTGCGGATGAAGAAGTTATATTAGAAGGATTGAGAAGATTAAAGAAATGGTTACTTTGATTTAGAATAATTAATCCGCGATATGTATACTATAGCAAGCGCCGGCCGCTTGATGAGAGCATAAAAAACCGAGAAAAGATGAAAATTAGGAGAGTTAGGCATGGTAAAAGCTCATGGGAAACAAGTTTTCATCGACTATGTTGCGTGTGATTTTGATAATGAAAAAAATGGAGCATGGATGTTAGAGTTAATGAGAAATGCGGTAAAAAACGCTGGAGTTAGGGAGGTTCATTCTCATGTTGAAGAATTTGATGGCACGCAAAGCCCGACTGGTTTCGCTGCTGTCGTACTATTAGATGAAAGCCATGTAAGTGCTCATTGCTATTACGAAAAAGGTCTTTTAGCAATTGATGCATTTACTTGTGGAGATGGAGATCCAGATTTAATAATTGATAATATTCATGAAAAATTATCTATTGAGATGAGAGGTATCGAAGTAATTAGTCGAGAAAAAATTAATCGATTTAAACATTGAGGAATTAGAATGCAGATTAAAGATTTTATCGAACATCATTACAAACATTTCAATGCAGGAGTTCTTGCAGAATGTTGTGTATCATTAAGAGACTTTTTAGAAAATGACGGACGAATGATGATTACTCTAGCTGGAGCAATGTCAACAGCTGAAATTGGACGTTCTTTAGCACCAGCTATTCGGTCTCAAAAAATCCATGCAATATGTTGTACAGGGGCAAATCTTGAAGAAGATTTGTTTAATTTAGTTGCAAAATCGTCTTATGAAAAAATAAAAGATTGGAGAAGTTGGACCGCTGAACAAGACAAACAGCTTCAAAAAAGAGGGTTAAATAGAGTTACAGATATTGCGATACCTGAAGAAGAAGCTATTCGACATATTGAGAAACCATTACTGAAACTATGGAAAGATGCAGAAGTTGCAGAAGATAGAAGATTCCCTCATGAATATTTGTATGATTTATTGCTACATGGTGATTTAGAATATGATGCTGATCCAAATGATTCATGGTTATTGGCTGCTGCAGATGCGAATTTACCTATTTTTGTACCAGGATGGGAAGATTCCACACTTGGAAATATTTTAACTGCAAGAGTGATTGATTGTACATTGTCATCTCCAGACATAGTGTTAGGTGGCTTACACGCCATGCAAGCATTAGCTGATTGGTACCGAGAAGATGATTCTCCAACCGGACTATTACAGATTGGCGGGGGCATCGCAGGAGATTTTGCGATATGTGTGGTTCCAATGCTAAGACAAGATGTCAAATTAGATGTTGAACTATGGTCTTGGTTTGCCCAAGTATCTGAATCTAGTGCATCATATGGTGGCTATTCTGGAGCACCCCCTAATGAGAAAATAAGTTGGGAAAAGTTAGATTTAGATACACCGAAGTTTGTAATAGAGTCAGATGCTACAATTGTATTGCCATTGATTTTGGCATCTCTAGAATAATTCAGTATACTTATTACATACTTCACTAATTCGTAATAGTTGATTATATTTTGCTGTTCGATCACTTCTTGCTGGTGCACCTGTTTTAATTTGGCCAGAATTAGTCCCTACCGAAATATCAGCAATTATATCATCAGACGTTTCGCCGGATCTATGAGAAATAATAATTCCAAAATTTGCCTTACGAGCCATTTCAATTACTTGTAAAGTTTCAGATACCGTCCCAATTTGATTTAATTTTATCAATATTGCATTAGATGCAGAATCGTTAATTCCTCTTTGAAGCCGTATGGGATTTGTAACATACAAGTCGTCCCCTACAATCTGAACACGATGTCCCTCGTTCTTAGTGAAATTAATCCAAGATTCCCAATCATCCTCACCAAAAGGATCTTCGATAGATACGATTGGATAATTGTTAAGCCAAGAAGAATATAAATCTCCTAATTCTTGCCCACTAATAATTCTATTATCTATATGATAATTATCTCCATCATAAAATTCTTCAGCCGCTACATCTAATGCGATGGATACTTGAACTCCAGGGGAATAACCCGCTTTTTCTATGGCAACTACAAGGTAGCGAAGCCCCTCTTCGTTCCGTGGCAGATTAGGAGCAAAACCTCCTTCGTCGCCCACGCCTCCAAGTAATCCTTCTTCTTTTAGTACTGATTTGAGGGAGTGATATATTTCCGTGCCCGCTCTGAAAGCTTCAGAAAAATTATCAAATCCATGTGGAACAACCATAAATTCTTGAACATCTACATTTGAAACAGCATGTGCGCCACCGTTTAAGATATTCATCAAAGGTATAGGGAGACTTGGTTTTTGATTACCCGATATATATTTCCAAAGAGGTGTTTCAGATTTTTTCGAAGCAGCTCTTACTGCTGCCATAGAGGCGCCTAATATTGCATTTGCTCCAAGTTTAGCCTTATTTTTAGTACCGTCTAAGGCTAACATAGAGTAATCAATTTCTTCTTGATTAGAAACATTTAATCCGACTAATATGTCTTTAATCTGCAAATTAACATTATCTACTGCTTTCGAGACTCCTTTTCCTAACCATTCTTGGGAATTGTCCCGTAACTCTACTGCCTCATGACTGCCAGTACTTGCTCCAGAAGGTACTGCCGCACGGCCTAGAAGAATCCCATCTACAAAACAATCAACTTCAACGGTTGGATTTCCGCGGGAATCTATTATTGTGCGGGCTTTGAGATCGGTAATTATGCCGCTCATTGTAAGGTCGACTCGTACTAATGGTCTCAATGTTACGATTAGAACTCTAGGAATTTAGCCAACTTAACCAACTAGAGATTTTATTTTGAACAATTGGTATTTCCATTTCTGAACGACATACCTCTTCCCAGCAAAGTTGTTCTTCGGAAGGTGAAATAGAAAATAATTCAGCCTTGAATATAATTCCATCAGCATCAATAGGGAAATTTCTCTTATCATCAATAAAACAATGAAGTAAATGTTTCGGATAATGGTGCATTCGACCAGAATTAGGGCAACACATCATGACACTTTTTTCTAAGAATAATAATGATGCACCCGTTGCTTCGTCAATATCATGCCCTATTAGTTTACAATTAACAAGAAGAGCTGCTACATCGATATTATACCATTGAGATTTTGACATTGATAAATTGAGTCTCGAGACGTCATCTAAGTACTCTTGAACTCGGAGATGCGCCATCGCCTCATCCCCTGACATGTTTATTCAAACATCGTCAACCCATTTCAATGCAACTTAATTGAAAATTTAAGGTTAGTACCACATTTGTTACCTGAAAACGGAAAAATAGTGAGAGCAATTAACGCTCAAAACGACAATAACAATCAAAAAGGGTTCGCTTTGCGGAGTAATCATGGTAGACGTAGATTCACTCGATAGAGCAATTTTGGCTTATCTCCGAGACTCGGGTAGAGCTCCTTTCGTAGATATCGCCAAAAAGGTAAATGTTACTGAAAGAACAGTAAGAACGAGAATGAAAAGAATGGAGGATGACGGAGTAATTAGAGGATATACAATAAGAGAAGCAGGTATTGGATTGACTGCTTTAATTCGAATTAAAGTAGGGACCGGTGTCGAAATTGGGAGTCTAGCAGGAGAGTATTCAGGATGGGCTGGAGTAGAATGTATATACGAAATCAGTGGAGATGCAGACTTAGTAGCTATTGTCCATGTAGATGATACTGTGTCACTTAGGAAATTACTAGATCGAATGTGGTTGGCAGCACCAGGAGAAATTACATCGACACAAACAGAATTGGTTTTAGAACAATATTAATTATTTTATCATTTGATATGAAAAATATTTTAATTTTTTACTTCTAAATGCATCATAAACGGGCGTACCTTGCACCCCAGCAAATGTTTCAAAACTACGACGTATTGTTTTAGGAACTAATTTTTTGATTGTTGCAGTTTTAGCTTCGTTAATAGAATCTAAAGCATCCAATACCTCCATTGTAATCTCCCTCTTTGAAACTATCTTGAATCCACTATCAAGGAACATTTGATTAATGGATTCTATTGATTTATTATCCCGAAAATCTGTCCAACAAAAACTGCCTCCAGTTCTTAATACTCGAAATACTTCATTTATGAACTCAGAGGGAGAACCATAACAATGTGATGATTCTACATTGTAAACAACATCAAAACTTGAATCAGGAAAAGGTAAGTTTTCTGCATTTCCTTCTATGAATGTTAAATTTTTTTGCTCATTGTACCAATTATTACAAAGAGAGACTGCTTCACTGGAAAAGTCTAGGCCAACTAAAGAAGATGGATGCATTGATCTTGCAATCCAACTTGCTCCACCACCTCGTCCAGAGCCCACTTCTAGGACCTCTTTATTGTCCAATACAATATCTCGAATATTCATTTCATATAATTGGATAAAAAGGCGATGCGGTTCATCGTCTAATTCTAAAGAGGGGGGATTATTATCAATATATCCATAATTCATGAATCGGAAGTCTTCCTTGTCATGCGCTTTCGATAGTTTCTGATACCACCATCTCCATAATTTATTTTGTAACCAGGAGGGAGATAATTTGAGTATAATTGCAAAAATTCTTGCAGGTATACCCATAGACATATTACACCTAAACTTTCCATTTGACTGAACAGCCGATGCTTTCAGTTCTATTGACAAGTATCTTTTCGCCAGCAACAAGTAAATCGATTGCATCCGATAGTTCAGATGTTGTTGCATGAGATGGGTCTCTTGGCGAGTCGTCTAGTCGACCTCGATAAACAACAATTCCTGAAGAGTTAATGAGATAGAATTCAGGAGTTCTTACAGCACCATAAATTGTAGCAATTGATTGATCAGCATCATGTAAGTATGCGTATGACATCCCCTTTGAAGCTCTCTTAGTCATATTTAACCAAGAATCTGATTCATAATTCACTGGGTCGTTTGAATTTATACCTACAAATCCAATATTATTTTCTTTAGCCTTTACTGACATCGCTTCTATTCTAGACTCGGACCCCACGACATAAGGACAATGATTGCAAGTAAAGAGAATGATTACTCCATTACTCCCCATTGTATCTGAAAGAGAAAGGACCTCAGCACCTAAATTCTGATTAGCATTTGGTAATACAAATAATGGTGCTTTTTGGCTGGGCTCAATTCCACTTGATGTTGACATAATAGATCCTAGAGTGATGTAGTGTTCAATCCTTTGGAGAGGTTCTTACTTTGAGAATTTCTTGTCTATCAGAAGATTCCTGTAATCTTCGTCGCGCTAGGCGATGTTCAGGATCTATATCTAGTACTTTTCGCCAAGCGATTACAGCTGTAGTAGGGTCTTCACCTTCATGAGAAATTGCTGCAATTCTTAGTCTCGCATCAATATGTTTTGGATCGTGTTTAGCGGCTGCTTCGAAATCTGATTTTGCTTCTTCAATACGGCCAAAATCAAGATACAAAAGTCCTCTTTGGTACCATGCGTCTGAATGTGTGGGATCATATCTTATAGCGTCATTCAATGGTTTTTCAGCTTGCTCAGATTTACCCATTGCAATCATACAAGTGCCTAGATGAACTAGGCCCATAATGTGCTCAGAATCTCTAGAAAGAAGAGCTCGTAACTCAAGTTCAGCTTCATGCCAATCTCCGAGATTCATTAAAATTTCAGAACGCCTTTGCCGTGCTAAATTCAATTCAGGAGCTTGTTCAACAAGGAAATTAGCATCATCTAGTGCGGATACTAAGTCATCGGCTTGCAATGATGCTGAGCACCTATTTAGTCTCGCACGGACATGATTTTCTTGAATTAAAAGAACTTTGGAAAAGAATGATTTGGCCTCTATAAATCGTCCTTGTCTAGCCGCTATAACTCCTCGAATAAACGGTATTGAAGGATGATTTTGAATATTTGTTGATGCCTCGGAAACTAAGGCATTCGCTTGATCTAACTTACCCATGTCTAAACATAAATGGGCTTCCTCTAAAGAAATTGAAGGATGATCGGGGATTAATCTTCGTGCCCTTACTAATGCAACTTCTGCTTCTTTAGGAGAACCTTGGTATCTCAGTGCGCGTGATCGCCCTAACCAAGCAAGACCAGATTCTCGATCTTTTTCGATTGCTAGATCAAAAGATATTGTTGCATCGAGTAATATGATGTGGTCGTGGTTCCCAGTTTTATCCCTATATTCATCAGCCGCTAACAAATGTAATCTTCCTTCCATTACGTGTAAAGATGCACTTTCCCAAGACTCTGGAGGGGCTTCTTGCAATACTTTAGCCGCCCATTCGATAGCGCCTGCACGAAATAAAACTAAGCTCAAACGACCTCTTGCTTCAGCATCGCTAGGATTTTGTTCCAACCATTCTTCTAATACGGCTCTCGCTGAATCTAGTTTATCTTGATTTTCAAGTATTTCACTTTCTAACAATACAGTATATTCGCCCATGGCGGATGCTCGACGTGCAGCTTGGAGAGCTTCTTTCGATTTACCTTCTCCAGCCGCTAATAGTTTGGCTTTCAATAACCATGCACCAGAATTTGTAGCTTCAAGATACAATGCTTTTTCAATTGCCTCTAGAGCAACTCCGACCTCTCCAAGAATGAATAATTTAGTTGACTTAGCAACCCAACCCTCCGAAGTAGATGGTTCTTTTAGATGAGGATTAATCACACTTTGTATATTATTTGCGCGATCTAAAATATTAGTTAGATTGTTAGGATCACTAGATATCTGAAAGTCTACACCTAATGCTTCCAATCTTTTAGTATTACGGCTTAGCCTTATATCGTCGCTACCAGCTAGCAGTATTGCCTGCTCTTTCAAGACCTCTTCGTCATCAGGATTTATTGCTAAAAGGCGTTCTAAAGTACGATCAAGTGTATCAAAATCACCTTCATCCCTTTGGATTGAAGCTAATGAATACAATACAGAAGACCCCTCTGGTGTGAGGATATGGGCTCTACGATAGAAATCGGATGCTCTGTCGAACTTTCCTGCTTCATGGAATAATTCTCCAAGACATCTCTGTTCTTCCCCATTTAATTCTAAATCTTCTGACCTCATCTCAGCTTCTGTAAGAATTGCATCTAATCGAAGAACAAGAGGTATCACGCCTGGAAGTATATTTTCCCTACCTTCCTTTTCTGAATCGCTTTGATAGTTTGAAAGAATCGCTCTAGCTGCATGAGTAGCTATAGCACACGATTCACTGGAACTGATTGTTACATCCTGTTCAAATAATAATGACTCGGCTGATTCTAGTGATTTATGAACTGATAGTAACTCATGGACTTCTGGGGTCTCACCAAGTATAGTATCCACTCCTCGAGAAAGTAAATCTAAACGATTAGATGTACTAGTCAGATTTCCTTGTAAATTCCCTAATCTAATCTGCATTTGCTCTCTTTGTTTGAGCACTGATTGGTGCCTTAGCCATAAAGTCGCTAAAGCAATTCCGAATAGTCCATATAACGCAAGAATTGTTAGCGTCGACTGTTCCATCCGTCTGAAGCGGGAATGAGAGACTTTTGATGGCTTCTACTGTTGACATGGCTTAAGCCGCAATTTCTTATGAGAAAAAATCTCACCGAAAGTAACCTAAATTATTGGTTTTTTTCAAAGATTTGATGATGAGTATGCTTGTACACCTGATTTTCGAGTCACTGTTCCGACTGATGTACCCATTACATTCTCAATTCCAGCACCTGATGCTAAGGTAAAAATTCGATCAGTTATTTTACCAGAAAATACCAGACCTATTGCTCCTTCAGCTTCTGCTAATTTAGCTTCAAGAGTGCTCGCACCAATTGGCTCACTACCTGAACCATCAGAATTAATAATTACTGCTTGATTACGTTTTAGACCTTCTAACATTCCTGCCCAAACCTTGACTTCTTCGGGAGCTTCTAAAGATTCAGAACCTCTTCCNACAGCTGCATCATCTTCTTTNGCTAAATCTGCCTGAAGTCGTGAAACAATTTTGTTAGCAAGTTCTTTTTGGCTCAAGCATTTTGTAATTACTTTTCCTTCAAGATGCTCTACCTCTCTACTAGTTGGTGCTAAAGCAACATGAGTCAATGATTTACCTAATTTTCCACTAAGCTCCATCAATAAAAGACGNCCGCCTCTGTCACCATCTACGAATGCTATGACTGTAGTTTTGGTTTTTGCTAGTTCGACTAACTCGTCTTGTATTCCTGAGCCCATTGTAGCTATTGCATTTTTAATACCAAATTTCAATAAATTTCTAACGTCATTTCTACCCTCGACGATAATTATTGCATCGCTATCTGAAACACTTGGACCAGCTGTCATACCTGAAATATCTTTTTCAGTATCTAAAGTTAAAACTGCTCTTACCTCATCGAGTATATTCTTAGAGTCATCTTGGCCAGAATTGACCATATTCAAAAGTAGAGTTTTAGCACGATCGATTACATTATCTCTCTTTGCTGAACGGATATTTTCAATCCCTTTTACTTTGATCACTGCTTTGCATGGACCAATTCTATCAATTGTTTCAAGAGCTGCACCGATAACTGCGGTACTGACTTGATCAATTGAAGAAGATAGTGAGATTTCACCCTGTACTTTTCCTTTATTCTGATTTAGCGTAACGTCGACATGCCCTATACGGCCTGTGCGTTGTAATTTTCTTAATTGTAACTGGTCACCAAGAAGCCCTTCGGTTTGACCGAATATAGCTCCTACTACGTCTTTTCTGGCGACGGTGCCGTCACAACGTATTGTTGCGTGTATGATATATTTTCCTTCTGTTGTTGACATATTAATTCCTTTCCGGTTTTCAGCCCAACTAGGGGGCTTCACTCCCTAATTGCCTTCATGGCGTTTGGGTTGGATGGGCGCAAAACGCCCGCGAGTGTGGCTGGTTACCAACCTAAACGGGTAGTTATGCCCTTCATGAAGTCTCCTATCAATTCAAATTTGCATTAGTTCTGTTTTTACCTCGAAGATTCTTTGTTATTTCAGAATCTAAAACAATTATCAAATAAAGGATAGAGATTAAGTCATAGGGCTATGAACGGAGGACATGGTGGAACCTTCCTCAGATAGACTGGCAGTATTCAGAGGGGTTGTCAGCCTAGCACTTCATGATGGGAATCTTACTTTTGGTGAAAAAAGGTTGATCACAAAATTAGCAAGAGCCTTGAGACTAGAGGATGATGAGCCAAAAATAGTTTATGATGCGATTATTCAAGAAGATATGTTAGACGTCGGAGGAATCTTGAGTATTAGCGATAAACTCTCAGTATATGAACAAGTTTTGGAAACTTTTCTAATCCATACCAATAGAACTGATGATGAATTGAGAGTAATTGCTTATCTGAGAAGGGTATTTGAGATTAGCGATTCTGAACATCGGGCTATTTTGAGAAGCCTAGATAGGCAATTAGAAGATATTGTACACCGAAATGTTAGAGAGAATATTAGATATGAAATGAAAGAAACTATGGATAGGCTTTCAGAAATTCTTGACAAAATTCGAATCCAAAAATGAGTTGGTGTTGATGGTTTCAGAAAAAAACCTTGATGATTTTTTAATGAAACAGAATCCAGGAATACATTTATCTGACCGGAAATTGGCTAAATTAGTAAGAGAGGCATATCCAATCGGCGTACCGGCTTTAATCATGAAATCAAGTACTGATAGGATGATGGATTCATCTGGTTATTCATTTATTTTGGGAACTCCAGATGAACTTTTGAGAAATTTAGCATCATGGTTAATTACAAATGCAGGGAATACGCATAAAATATTGCTAAAACTAATAGATAGGTTATGGAAAAGGCACGGTAGAGAAGATATTGCTTTAGCGGCTATACTCTTAGCAAATCTTGACCACAAGGGAATGGGTTCTAATCCTTGGAATATCCTTGAAAAATCAATACATCCTGTTGAATCAGTAGACTCTTTATTGCTAAATATAGAAGAATTATTGCGGGCTAAACGCCTTCCCCCTACTGAAGAACAGATGCTTAATTGGGTATATGGAGGAAAAATAAAACAGCATATGTCTCTATTGACTGTTTATGCAGCAACACTTCATGGACATAGATTTTCTTCTGAATTAATTGATATTATTATAGCAATAGATATTCCAGAAGGAGATTCTATTCTAACTAGAATAAAGACTAAGATATCATCTCTTGAAGCGTAGTACTGATTGCTGAGGAGGGTTTCGGATGNNCATGGTCGAACGTCTATTACCTNCTGACGACCCTATAGCCGAAGAAGTTCTTGAATGGACAATTAAGCGAGATTCTAANGATATTAAACAACTAATGCGATGGATGGAAACATCTGAATTAAGAAGAGATAGACAAGTATTGTTAAATCGAGCCATGGACTTAATGGATGAAATACAATATGCACTTAATCGATTGAGCGAGTTAAGGTGAGTGTATGAGATCTTTACTTCTAGCAGGAGGAAAATCATCGAGAATGGGGCAAGATAAAGCATTGATCGATATCGATGGTTTACCAATGATAACTAGAGTAGTCAAGGCATTGGTAGATGCAGAGAGGGAACCTATCAGAATAGCGGTTTCGAGCCCCGAAAAAATAGAAGAATATGCAGCAGTGATAGATTCTAATTATGATATTGAATGGGTTCTCGATTCTATACAACATGCAGGCCCTGTTGATGCAATTATTGAAAATTTAAGTGANCCTTTTTGTTTACAAGAAGAAAGTATTCAGCTAGCGACCGTAGATGTGCCTTGGATTACTGCAGATGTNTTCACTAGNCTTGAGAATTCTATTTCAAAGAATGATGAGGTAATTATTCCAATAGATGGTAATACCTTACATCCTTTGCTTTCTTTAGTCAGACCGAAACTTTTGATTAATTCTTTAGATAATTGGGATGGTTGCCCTCTTCATGAAATGTTTCTTAAGATACCTCACTCACTCCTAATGGTCGATGAAAATCTGATAAAGAACATTAATACAAAGAAAGATCTAGAAAGCAGGGAATAAGTATAAGACACAGAACAGAGAAAATTAATTTCAGGCCACTGGCTAAGGAGACTGTGAATTATGGGAATAGTAGAAATGATGAAATTTGATGCAAGCGTAAGTTATACGAGAAAAAATTGGTGGATGTATGTAATAGGTCTAATTTTCTTAAATATAGTAGTAAGTATCGTGCTTGCTATTGCAGGTGCATTGGGACCAGAGGCGATAATAGGGGCAATAGAAATGGTTTTCCAGATAGTTGTATTATGGATGTCAATTGGAATAGCAGTAGGACGATTACGAAATAGAGGTCATTCAGAACTCAAAGACTTTGCACTTCGACTTATTATTTTCCCTTGGGGATTCGTTGAATGCGGATTTCTTGCTGCAGAAGAATAATACACAAATCAATTGAGAATAACTAACATTTTCAGAACAACGTAAATCGATATGCTGGAGTTTATTTCTCCGGCATATCGACTTTTTTAAATCTTTAATCCGTATATAATTAGTTTAAGAAGTATATACAGATAAGCAAGTTAGAGAGCCATCGGCTTGCATTATTGGTGCCATATCAACTGACATCAGCCTAAAACCTTCATTTTGAAGAATATTCTTTGTCTTAGGGAATCCTGCAGCAATGATTAGTCTGTCGTTAGAATATCCAATTGTATTAGATGCATAGGTTTCTTGATTAGGGATCCAAATTATTTCTTCTGCGAAACCAGAGATTTGACTTTCTTGAAGATGCCCTTCTGCAGCTATTATAGATCCTTCTCGTGGAGATGAGCATACAGTTGTTAGATGTAATGTAGTATCCGGTACTACAATGAATTCTGCATCATAACCATCTTTCTTCACATGAGATGCGAGAAAATCTCCTCCTTCTTTATTTGTGCGCGTTGAACGTCCTATCAAATATCTGTCATCAAAGAATACAACATCTCCACCATCAAGTGTTGCCCCTTTAGGCATTTGAATTATCTCTGCGAAATTACTCATATGCTCTAAAACTGCTTTTTGTTCGCCTTCTCTAGATGGATGTCCCATATTTGGAATAATTGCCTTACCATCTATCATTACTGCAGTATCTTCTACAAAACAACTATCTGGAAATTCAGTTAATTCAGGGAGTACTGTAACGTCAGTGCCGTGCGCTCTTAGAGCAGTTACATATGCATTATGAGACCCTATTGCTGCGTCATAGCTCGGTGTTTTAGTTCCAAAATAATTAGATAAAGCATTACTGTAATTGGAGGAAATACTTCTGACAACAGCAGATTTTCTACTCCTATCATATGCACCAGGCATGACTACCCGTCACACCTTGTGTTCATAATTCTTCGGAATACGGACATGAGATTCTAGAATTAGGAATCATAATTTCCTCAAAACAGTAATTGTGGTTATTTGTAGAGCCACTCATTGCATGTCCAAATCCACAGACTTGGTCAAGCGTAACGTCGAGATTGAAGTATTCGATGATGAATGATTCAATCTTCGTCACGGCGAGGTAATAAGAAAGCTGCTCCTAGCATACTGATAGTCGCAAGTATTCCACCAAATCCAGGCATATTAGGCCCATCAACTCCTGATTTAGAAACATAACTATCTGACCATGAATCATACAAATCAAATTCAAAATCTGAGGGGAATTCACCAATAACTAGTGTATCTCCTGCTGAGATCATTCCATCCATATCTACATCATTATAGCTATAATTTACTGAACCATCGGAATTTCCAACTTCTCCTTGTAGGTTAGTTAGGCTTGCAGATACGATAATTGTACAATTCGCACTCGCATCATCAAAACAAGAAAGAAGTCTGATTTCGAAATCTGAAATTGGTGCTTCAAAGGTTTGGTTGTTTGCAACCGTTAAAGATAATGTAATCAATTCTGATTGTTCATCGTTGTCGTCATTCTCTTCTTCATTGCCGTCATCAAATTCATCAGAACCATCATCGCAGTCATCCTCTCCATCGTTTACCCAATCTTCTGGGATTTCTTCGCCGTTATCACAAATGAACATCTCTTCTTCGTTGCCGTCATCAAATTCATCAGAACCATCAGAGCAGTCATCATATCCATCATTAACAATATCAGATGGGAATTCTTCACCGTTATCGCAAGTGAACATCTCTTCTTCGTTGCCGTCATCATATTCATCAGAACCATCATAGCAGTCATCATATCCATCATTAACCATATCAGATGGGATTTCTTCACCGCTTCCACAAAGGAACATCTCTTCTTCGTTGCCGTCATCAAATTCATCAGAACCATCATCGCAGTCAGCGTATCCATCGTTTACCCAATCTTCTGGGATTTCTTCGCCATTGTCGCACATCCACATCTCTGAATCGTCATCTTCCATTGAGTCCATCCAGTTTGATAATTCATCATAATCTAAATATCCGTCTTCATTAGCATCAGAGTAATNGAAATGAGCTTGGGATTCCGACCTATCCTGATCGTCTTCCCAACCTCCATTATAATTAATTATGAAATCTTCAAATTCATCCCAACTGACTAATGAGTCGTCATTCTGATCCATTAAATCTAGTGCATCATCAGCAGTCATACCGTCATCGTCATGCCCATCGTCATCGTCATCTTGATCATGGTTGCCGAAATCTGGTAAGCCGTCCCAATATACTGGAATAGCCGTCTTAGGTAGTGTCTGGTCAACTGTAATTACTACAGCATCGCCCCACATTATAGCGTAGGACATATGCGCTGTAGAGCCTGTTTCATTAGTCATCTCCATAGAATAAGACATTAACTCTGAGTCCTCATCAATCTTAATTGAAAGATTCGTGATAGCCCCGGTCTCATTGGTCGTTGACATATCCATTGTTTGAGTATTGGTTGCTGAATCGAAACTTACCGATATTGTAGCGTTTTCTATATCTAAGACAT
>JGI26060J43896_10000012_pt1 | contig 65799 bp, 61 predicted proteins | sample MarorgKNORR_S2LV_6_FD_43896 | JGI IMG/M metagenome (IMG submission 43896) | reverse complement strand
TTTATAGAAACCGTTTATGCCATCGGAGACAGTGGTGCCGCAGTAATAACTCTAGCTATCATTGTTTACATTTATTCTAAAACCACTAACTCAAGACTTAATTGATTAATTAAGTTGATCCTAATGGATNCATACTAAANATTTTTTAGAATTGATTCATCGTGTTGTCTTCGCCAGCAGCCTTGAGTGCTGCATCTCCAGCAAAATATTCTTTATGATCATCCCCAATATCTGAACCCGACATATTCTGATGCTTAACACAGGCTATGCCTTCTCTGATTTCCACACGTTGAACTCCAGCGACATAGCCAAGCATTCCTTTGTCTCCAAAATACTCTTTGGCTAAATTATCGGTCGATAAAGCTGCTGTATGGTATGTGGGTAATGTGATCAAGTGATGAAAAATACCTGCTTCTCTTGCTGAATCAGCTTGGAATGTTCTGATTTTCTCATCGGCTTCGATAGCAAGTTCAGTGTCATCATATTCAACACTCATTAACTCTGCTCTGTCATAGGCTGAAACATCTTTTCCAGCTTCTTTCATATCATCAAATATTTGTTGTCTAAAATTTAGAGTCCAATTAAATGATGGGCTGTTGTTGTAAGCTAATTTAGCATTTGGAATGACTTTACGTATTTCCTTCATCATTCCTCCAATTTGAGCAATATTTGGCTTCTCTGTCTCAATCCAGATTAAATCTGCACCATTTTGAAGACTGGTTATGCTATCCAGAATGCATCGTGCTTCACCAGTGCCTGACCTGAATTGAAATAAGTTGCTAGGTAAACGCTTAGGTCTTACGAGTTTGCCATCTTGACTTATTAGCAGATCGCCATGATTGATATTGTCTTGATCTATTTCTTCAACATCTAGGAAAGAGTTGTATTGATCACCAAGATCTCCTTTTTCATTGGTTACAGCGATTTGTTTAGTCAAACCTGCACCGAGAGAATCAGTTCGAGCAACTATAACCCCATCGTCAATACCCAACTCTAGGAATGCATATCGAACGGCATTAATTTTAGCTAAAAAATCAGCATGTGGGACGGTTACTTTTCCATCTTGATGGCCGCATTGTTTTTCATCAGAAACTTGGTTCTCTATTTGAATACAACACGCTCCAGCTTCAATCATTTGTTTTGCTAGTAAATAAGTTGCTTCTTCATTACCAAAACCAGCATCTATATCAGCAATGATTGGNACTACATGTGTTTCAAAGTTGTCTATTTTAGATTGTATGCTTTCTTTCTCAGATTCTTCAGCNGCATCCAGTTCTCTGAATAAACCACCCAGTTCTCGAGCATCTGCTTGCCTTAAAAACTGATAGAGTTCAGCAATTAAACTAACAACTGAAGTTTTTTCGTGCATCGATTGATCGGGAAGAGGTCCAAATTCTGATCGCAGAGCAGCTATCATCCATCCTGAGAGATAAAGATATCTTTTACTATTAGTTCCAAAATGTTTCTTCACTGATATAAAAGTTTGTTGACCGATAAAACCATGCCAGCAGCCCAATGATTGAGTGTAAGAGGATGGATCCTTATCGTAGTCATCCATATCTTTTCTCATAATTGCAGCGGTATATTTAGCAATATCAATTCCTGTTTTAAATCTATTTTGCAAACGCATTCTAGCTACAAAATCTGGGTTTATACTGGCCCAACTAGAACTATCCATTTCTGCTATTGCTTTTACTTTACTAGCTTGATCATCAAGTTTAGACATGACTTATCCTTTTTTTATTTGATTTTTTAGTTGATATTACTTATCTGATAAAATATGTTTATTATCTTCATTGGAAAGTAGGACATCGTCCCCATAAATCATTAAATCAACGACTTCCATTTCGCTCAATGGCTTTGATATAGTGGTCATTTTATGATCTTGAAGCTCTTCAATCTGTTTTTCTTTATTCTTACTCATAGTTGATCTATTTTTTCTTAATCAAGAATTATTTTAATAATTTGTAAATTTTAAGTTATAATTCATTAAAATTTCACAATAAAAAGTTCACAATGTAAATTTCACAATGACTAATTTATACAGAAAAAGCCATTTACTCGGGGCAAAGTTAAGAAACATAAGAAAAGTCAATAAACTGACATTAGAGGAATTGTCTGAAAGATGCAGTCAAGAAGACACCAGAATTGCTCCTTCAGTCTCTTACCTAAGCATGATTGANAATGGTAAAAGACTACCTTCTGAGGATGTNCTTGAGATCATTGCCACTGTATTTCAAAAAGANTCTTCATGGTTTCTNGATGAAAACCTAGATATGGGAATACAAGATAATGATGATGATAATAAAAAAACATCTCAATTGCCTTTAGAACCAGGTTTTCTTTATAGTAAAGATCTATTGCAAGGAGCGATTCCTGAGCTGCTGGATCAAAGTGGAATCTCGGGTAGACAGTTTGCCCAGCTTTTAATACGTTCATATCAAGAAATTAATTACAATCGATTNCCAGATATAGAAAAAATTGCCGATGAAATTGGTGAGAAAGTCTTTCCCTTANATGTGAATGATTTAATNAAATTATATAAAACTCATGGGCTCAAACTTAAATGGTTTAATCAAAATAGAATAACCACTTCGACACCTCAAATAGAAAACAAAATGTTATTGCGTTCTTTTTTTGACTCCCCCTCGTCTGTTTATGTTAATGAAAACTTAAAAAATAATCCCGAGAGACTCAAATACGATCTTGCAACTCATTTGGGGCATAAAATTATGCATCAAGGGGATGGTCTACGATCCATTATCTCATCGGGTAATACTCCTTTTGATAGCCAAGAGAAAAATATTACAGACAATCATTCACACGATGTGTTGATGGCATGGCACGATTTTGAATCCAGTTTCTTTGGAAGTGCCCTGCTTTGCCCAAGGAAACCATTCAGAAGCTTTCTGGTAAAAAATCAACATGANATATCGTCAGCAAATAAACTAGAAATTTCACCAGCTCTTATGATGCGAAGGATCACTGCTGTATCAAACTATCTGCATTGGCATTATTTTGAAGCATTTCAACCGGGGTATTTGAGTGCAGTGTATAGAGCAAATGGCATTACTCTGCCATTTGGTAATATGTCCATGGCAACCAATCCCTGCCCTAACTGGGCTATTTTTAGACTTTTAAATGAAGGTTATGTTGAAAATCCACAATCGCAGATGTCTCTACTGAAAGAAGGTGATCAAAACTCACTATACTGTTGTCATTCTATACGTAAGAGAGATATGGCAGGCAATTTAAAACTCTACTCACTCGGTATTGACATCATCCCTGCACTTAAAAATCAAGGNATTAACCCATCGGATTTCATTGAAGAACTGGAAAATGATTGTCAGAAAAATAATGGTGAAGCATTAATCAANGGAGATCTTAAAACCTCAATAGAGAAAATTGCACACATATTAAAAATACATTGGCTCAATGATGCTCTTGAGAACCCAGTAAGAATTATCTGCCCTAGAAGTCTTGACTGTCAGAGAGAAAAGCCTTGTCTGCCTAGAAAGGANCAATATAANTTCAATGANATAGAGTCTCTAAANGAAAATATTTTACTATTGAATAAAGCAAAATTAATTTAATAAAGATTGAGTATTAAGTTTCTAACTGAACCTGTATGTCTTCAATTTTTGTTTTTGGCTTTTCAAGTGTTGCTATCGACTCCTCTACTCTTAGAGATAACTGGCCGTATAAATTTTTAATTAGTTCGTCTTCAGAACTCAAATATAAGGGTTCTCCATTGTCTCCAGCTTCAACAAAAGAAGGATCCAAAGGTATCTTGCCCAATAAATTAATCGAATTCTCCTTCACAAATAATTCAATTTTATTTTGACCAAATAAATGATGCTCTGAACCACAATCATCACAAATAAAATAACTCATATTTTCAATCAAACCAATAATGGGAACTTTTAGCTTCTTGAAGGCTTCCATGGATTTTTTTACATCGATTAGTGCCATATCTTGAGGTGTTGTGACTAAAATAGCACCGGTTAGATCTGCTTTTTGGGAAAGGGTTAATTGTGCATCGCCAGTGCCCGGTGGAAAATCAATAATCAAATAATCTAAATCAGACCAATTGGTTTGAAATAAAAGCTGACTGATTGCTTGAGACATCATGGGCCCTCTCCATATCGTTGCCTCATCTTTTAAGACAATAAAACCAATAGACATCAACTCAAGGCCATAGGAAATAATCGGTGTGAATGTTTTATTATCAGGTGTGGTAGGTTTCTGTCCCACTGCATTCATCATTAATGGAATACTAGGGCCGTATATGTCAGCATCCAAGAGTCCAACTGCATAACCTTGCTGCTTTAATGAAAGAGCTAAATTAACACTGACTGTTGATTTACCCACTCCACCTTTGCCTGAAGCTATTGCGATAACATTTTTAATACTGGCCATAAAAAATAATTCTAATGTTTTTTATTTCTAGATTTGAATTTTTTCCATAATGATTGAGTCCAATCAATCCTATCATCTCGATCTCTTTGTTTTGATGATGCTCTAAACTTTCCAAAAAAGAAAAAAATACTGAGTGAGCCAATAATCATCAGCCCAAAGAAAATAGTATTTAAATCCATTAATTTCTAGAATAAAGTTTTGAAAGTAATCTTAAAATTTCAAGATACAGCCAAATGAGTGTGACCAGCAGTGAAAAAGCACCGTAAGCCTCTAAGTATTTAGGTGCTCCTTGTTCTGAGGCCTGCTCAATAAAGTCGAAATCCAATACTAGATTTAGAGCTGCTATAGCTACCACTACAAGGCTAAATATAATCCCCATCGGCCCATTGGAGTGAATAAACCCAATACCACTGCCAAAAAAACTCATTACAAAACTGACCAAATACAGAAGCATAATTCCACTAGTTGCAGCAAATATCATCAGTCTAAAATTCTCAGTGGGCTTAATAATTCCACTTTTATAAGCCATGAGTAAAGAAGCCAGTGTAAAAAAAGTCAGGCCGACAGCTTGAATAACTATGCCTGGGTACATTGATTCGAACATTGCTGATATACCGCCAATAGCAAAACCTTCCAATAAAGCATAAATGGGGGCAGAAATAGGGGCAGCAGTTGGTTTAAAAATTGTAACCAAGGCAGCTATGAGACCGCCTACAGTTCCNAAAATTAGATANCCCATGACCGAGGATGGATCGCCAGAAGAATAAAATTGATTCCATGTCCACGCAGCTGTTATAAAGCATAGTAATAAATAAAGGCCTGTTTTATTCACTGTGCCAGATAAGGTCATAACCTCCGAAGTTGAAAAATCTGAGGATCTTTCTGTGAATGCTTTGCTTTTGAAAGCTGGATTTCCTGATCGGCCAAACATTTGTAATGCTCTATGGCGTGCCATATCTAACTCCTTATTTACTATTGGTTATTTATTTTTTATTTTTATTACAATCTCAAGATCTTCAATCTGAGTATTNTCTGGAAGTTTTGGTATATTNTCAACAGCTAATTCTTCCCTTGGAATATCAGTTAATTGTCCCGTATCCACATTATAAAAATGATGATGCGATAATGTTGTTGAATCATAATACATTCGGGTTGGATTGACAGCTACTTCGCTCACTAAGCCGCTACGTGCAAAATGATTCAAAGTATTATAAACGGTTGCTTTAGATATGCTGTGTCCTTTATCAACTAAAGATTCATAAATCTGATCAGCAGAAAGATGTGTTGGGCTGTCTAAAAGCATCATACCTATTCTGATTCTAGCTCGAGTAGGCCTCAGTCCATAAAGTTTGAGCTTCTTTTGAACTTTTTCTTTAAGTTGTAATACTTTTTCCATGACAGGTTCTAATGTTACCCATTATTGTATATTTTTGTAGTAAAAAAAGAAAAATCCATATTATTCAATGCTTTGTCTATTTTTGTTTCTTACTCAAATAAGCTTCTATAAAAAACAATATCACTCCAATGGTTATAGAGGAATCTGCAATATTAAAAGCAGCAAAACTCCACTGTTCATAGTAAAAGTAAATAAAGTCGACCACATAGCCTTGATTGAGCCTATCAATGAGATTTCCTATGGCTCCCGCTGCAATCAAAGAGTAAGCGATCACTAGTAAAACACTGGAGACTAAGGAATAACGAACTATCCATCCTACCAATACACAACTTACCAATGATGAAACAATAATTAATGGCCACTTTTGCATACCAGAATCAAGATCAAACATACTAAATGCTGCTCCTGAATTATGAAGTAAGATTATGTCAAGATATGAAGTGAGAGGGACTCTTTCATACAAACTTAAAGATTGGCTTACCAAGCCTTTAGTCCACTGATCAAAAAATACAATTATTGAAATCAAAAACAACCAAACAAAAGGGTGAGAATATCTTTTTTGTTTAGTCATGCTTAAAAATAGATTCTACTTTCACCATCTTCCGATATATTGATCTCACAACGTGAGCAAAGTTCAGGATGGGTGTTTGATTTGCCAACTGTTGTATTTTTATGCCAACACCGATTGCATTTATTTTGATCCACTGATTTTACCATAGCGGCAAACCCCGCTCCTTTCGTTGCATCCATTGGGGCCTCGGATAGTTTTTTAAGTTTTACCGAAGAAGTTATAAACAAGAAATGTAATTCATTGGAAAATGGTTTTAATAAATCCTCTATTTCCTGATCAAGATAAAGTGTAAGTTCTGCATCCAGAGAAGAGCCAATAACATTTTGGTCTCTTGAGATTTCCAAAGACTTACTGACAGCTTCATTGATATCTTGTATTTTTTTCCATTCACTTTTTATATCAATTTTAGACAATTCATACCATTGTGTTAAAAAAATAGATTCTTCTCTTTTCCCTGGTAATATTTTCCAAATTTCTTCTGATGTGTAAGAAAGTATTGGTGAGATCCAACGGACTAATAGTTCTGAAATATAATATAAGACTGTTTGGGCAGACTTTCTNCCCAATGAATCTTTTTGCATTGTATAAAGCCTATCTTTAATAACATCTAAATAAAAACCACCCATATCGACAACACAAAAATTATGGAGAGTTTGAGCAACTCTATGAAATGCATAATTGTTATAATCTTTCTTAATTCCTTCATCGATTTCTATTAATCGATTGAGAACCCACTGATCCAGAAGTAATAAATCTTCATGCTCAACCATTTCTTTATCGGGACAAAAATCACTTAAATTACTTAACAGAAACCTAGCAGTATTTCTAATTCTCCTATAAGCATCAGAATTCCTTTTCAAGATCTGATCAGAAATATTCATTTCTTTAGAGTAATCTGTTGAAGCAGCCCAGAGTCTTAATATGTCTGCTCCTAAATTATTAATAACAGCCTGAGGAGCAATAACATTGCCTTCCGATTTAGACATTTTCTTTCCTGACTCATCCACAGTAAAACCATGAGTCAGCACCTGCTTATAAGGGGCTCTAGCATTCATAGCGACAGAAGTAAGTAGAGAGCTTTGAAACCATCCACGGTGTTGGTCGGATCCTTCTAGGTAGAGATCAGCAATAGGCTCTATACAGTCAAAATTAACATCAACAGCATGATGTGCTAACCCTGAATCCATCCATACATCCATAGTGTCGCTGGACTTAATATACTCATTAGCATCATCATTAATGAATTCACTAGCATCAGTGTCAAACCATGCATTAATACCCTCTTTCTCAATACGATCAGCTATTAATTTTAATAAGTTATTGGTTTCGGGATGCAATTCATTTGTTTCTTTATGGACAAATAAAGGAATGGGCACACCCCAATACCTTTGTCTAGAAATACACCAATCCGGTCTGCCTGAAACCATGCCTTCAATTCTTTCTTCTCCCCAACTGGGGAACCATTCGACTTCCTTAATAGCGTTCAAACAATTCTCTCTAAAGTTCTCTCTTTCCATTGCGATAAACCATTGCCTAGTGGCTCGGAAAATTAGGGGTGTTTTATGTCTCCAACAATGTGGGTAGCTGTGTTTAAATTTTTGACTGTTNGCTAATGTTTTATTTTCTTCTAATTTTTCAATAATGAGCTCGTCAACCTTTGAGATGTGCTGACCCGAGAAAAATTCTGTTTCCTCTTCATAAACACCATATGCGCTAACAGGACTTTCCAATGGAAGATCAAATTTTTTGCCCATCATAAAATCATCATGGCCATGCGCTGGAGCGGTATGAACTGCTCCTGTCCCTGAATCTGTGGTTACGTAATCACCAATCAGCAAAGGTACTTGTTTGTCATAGAAGGGGTGTTTTAGAAACTCCTCTTTTATCAAGTTAGGATCAATTGAATCTCGTTTCTTCCATTGTTGTAAATCATACCTATTGCATACTGACTCTATTAGATCATCAGCCATTAATAAATATATAGCCTTGTTATTTAACTCTGTCTCAACCAATGAATATTTTATTTCCTCTCCTAAAACAACTGCTTCATTAGCAGGCAGTGTCCAAGGTGTTGTTGTCCATATGGGAATAGCTATATCCGCTTCTTTATTGGTTAAATCAATCAAAGCTTTATCCATGAAGCTGCTTCGATCAGAAACTACAAATAGAGCATCAATCGAAATAGAGTCTTTATCTTGATATTCNACCTCGGCTTCAGCTAATGCTGATTTACAATCCAAGCACCAATGTACAGGTTTAAAACCATATTCTAGATACCCATTATCAATAATCCTTGAAAAAGCTCTTATTTGTTCAGCTTCATACTTCTTATCTGAAGTTAAGTAAGGGTGATCCCATTGACCCAGAATACCCAACCGAATGAAATCTTCTTTTTGTTGCTTCACTTGTTTTTCAGCATACTCTTTGCAAGCTTCTCTGAAATCATTGGCGTTTATCTTAGAGCCTACTTTCCCCTTTTTCTTTTCAACTTGGTGTTCAATGGGTAACCCATGACAATCCCAGCCTGGAACATAAGGAGCATCATAGTCTGAGAGTGTTTTTGATTTTATAACCATGTCTTTGAGGACTTTATTGACAGCATGACCAATATGTATATTTCCATTCGCATAGGGTGGGCCATCTAAAAGTAGGAATTTTTCTTTNCCTGCTTGCTGTTTTCTAATTTTTTTATACAAATCTGATTTGTTCCATAAATCTAGTAAATCTGGCTCACGTTGAGGCAAATTTGCTTTCATTGGGAAACTGGTTCCAGGTAAATTTAGAGTTTCTTTATAATCAGTCATTTTTATCAGAGCTTGCTAGCTAATTGAGATTATTATAATTGTTACTGATCGGTTTGAATACGAATGTCTTTCATTCTTAAGCCAAGAAGAAATAAAATAAGTATATAGATAATGACCGCAACAGTTATTAAAAATAATAGACTGGTTAATTTATCAAACATATCAGCATCCATCCATATCGGTAAATCTGGATTAAAATTTATCAAAAAAAGTGTCATAGCAAAGGATGCCAAGATGATTCTTGAGATGAATAGTATTAACTTACGATCTAGAACAACTAATTTTTCAAGTCTCAAACGTCTAAATAAAAGCAAAGCATTTAAAATTGATGCTATAGAGAATGCAAACGCAAGACCTATATGAGGAAAAGAAATATTCAACTGAATTAAAGTTAAAACAAAAACCAAAGAGAGCAATGCATTGGTTGCCATAGTAATTAACCCATATTTTAAGGGTGTTTTAGTATCTTCTCTGGAATAAAAGACAGGCGATAATATCAAAACAAGAGACAATCCAACCAAACCAAATGAATAAGCCATTAGGCTATATTGAGTCATTAGTAAGTCAAAAATATTAAAGTTTCCACCAAGAAATATTGTTGCTATTAAAGGTCCTGAGAGAAAAAATAATCCNATGGATGCTGGAATTGAAAATAAGAATACCAATTTAATTCCCCACTCAACTGTTGATTTAAATTGACTAATATTTCTTGNTGCATTCTTCCTAGACAAGCTTGGTAGAACAACTGTGGATAAAGCCACACCAAATACACCTATTGGGAATTCTAATAATCGATCNGAATAATATATCCAACTGATACTGCCTGCGGTTAAAAAAGATGCTATTAGGGTATTAAAAAGAAGATTAAATTGTGATGCAGAACTGCCAATGATTGAAGGTATCATTAGTCTAATAACACGCCTGACTCCTGAATCTTGCCATCCCCATTTTGGTTTAGGTAGTCGCCTAACTTGCTTGAGAAAAGGAAAAAGAAATAACAATTGAAGAAATCCTGCAAAAAAAACAGCACAGGCTAAGACCAATCCTGGATTGCTTGATTTAGGTGCAATAAACCCTGCAGCAATAATTAAGACAATGTTTAATATAACTGGATTAAAAGCCGTCGCCCAAAAATGTTTTTTTGTATTCAGAATAGCGCCTGCAAAAGCCGTTAAAGAAATAAATAATAAATAAGGAAAGGTAAATCTAAGCATGCTCACTGAAAGATTGTATCGATCTATTTGATCGCTCTGATCATCAAAAAATCCTGGAGCAAATATCAAAATTAATATGGGTGCAAAAATAACACCTACAATGCAAACACAAAATAAAATTAAACCTAGAGTTCCTGATGTCCTATCAATGAAATTTTGTATTTCATGTTCTTCCTTATTGTTTTCATAATCTGAAAGCACAGGAATAAATGCTCTAGAAAATGCGCCCTCAGCAAAAAAACGTCTGAATGAATTTGGAATTTTAAACGCAACAAAAAATGCATCCATTATTGGAAAAGCGCCAAAAAGCCTTGCAAAAAAAATATCTCTTACTAAGCCCATTATTCGAGAGAGAAAGGTCATCAGACCAACAACTCCCGTAGAACGAAACATGCTGCCCGTTTCAATTAAATCGGATTGACTGCTAGATTTATTCATTATCTTTAATTTTAACTGATCTTTAATAATAAAAAATCAATCATTCTTAATATAGAATTGCTATTGACAAAAGGCTATAAAATATAAAGAATACACGGCTTTCAAGTAAAGAATTAATAATAGGAAATAAAAAATGGCGAATACCAGTTCAGCAAAAAAAAGAGTCAAGCAAAGTGAGCGCAATAGAGAAAGAAACATTGCACTAAAAAATAGAATGAGAACATCAGTCAAGAAAGTATTAAAAGCTACGGATGATGGTAATCAGACTGAAGCTGTTGAGAGCTATAAAATAGCTAAACCCTTAATAGATTCCCTTGCAAGAAAAGGAATTATTCATAAAAATAAAGCTGCCAATCAGAAAAAGAAACTCAGCAAAAGAATTAAAGCGTTAGCCTAATTCTTCTAAGNTATTACATCTTCTTCGTTTAGTTGATCTAACCTTCTCATAATTCTTTGAGAAAGCTTCTTTGTCCCTTCCTTCGTTACTGCGCTAATTCCAAAATATGGCTGGTCCCATTCTAGATCTGAAACTATTTTTTTAATTTTAGATTCTTCATTTTGTAATAAATCTAATTTATTAAAAATAAGCCATCTCTCTTTGTTAAAGAGTTTTTCATCAAATGCTAATAATTCTGCTTCAATTGATTTGATGTTGTCTATTATTTTAGTCTCTTCACTAAATTCTGCTAGATCTATAATATGCAAAAGTATTCTAGTCCTTCTTAGATGTTTTAAAAAAGCAATACCTAGACCGATTCCATCAGAAGCACCCTCTATAATTCCTGGTATATCTGCAACTACAAAACTTTTTTCATAGTCAATTCTCACCATACCTAAGTTGGGGTGTAATGTTGTAAATGGATAATCAGCGACCTTTGGTTTTGCTGCTGAAATCGAGCGAATAAATGTGGATTTACCTGCATTTGGATACCCCAATAAACCAACATCAGCAAGCAAACTTAACTCAAGATATAAAGTACGATATTCACCCAATGTACCTGGTGATGATTGTCTTGGTGCTCTATTTCGACTGGACTTAAATTTTGTATTGCCTTTGCCTGCTTTTCCGCCTTTTGCAACCAGGCAAACATCGTCTTCTTCAATTAAATCACCTATCAATTCATTCGTTTCCTCATTGTATATCTTTGTTCCACAAGGAACTTCAACGACTAGATTGTCACCTGCTGGACCATTACGATTTTTTGACTTCCCTGCTTCCCCATGAGTTGCAGAAAAACGATTACCCACTCTAAAATCAATCAATGTATTAAGACCAGATGTTGCTTTTAGAAATACATCGCCACCATTACCACCATCGCCACCATCAGGCCCTCCTCTAGGTATGTATTTCTCACGACGAAAGCTCACGGAACCATCACCACCATTCCCTGCTTTTACCGTTATCTTTGCTTCGTCTGTAAATTTCATCTTATTAACATCCTATCATTAAAAAAAAACCCCGCATAAGCGGGGTATCATTTAGTTATTTTTAAAAGCTACTCTGCTATAGGAATTACAGTTGCGAACTGCTTCATGGCTGACCCTTTTTTCACAAATTTTAATTCGCCGTCGACTTTAGCAAACAGAGTATGGTCTCTTCCAATACCTACATTATCTCCAGGATGAAACTTTGTTCCTCTTTGACGAACAATAATGTTGCCTGCTCGCACATGTTGGCCTCCATATTTCTTGAGCCCTAGTCTTTTAGACTCAGAATCTCTTCCATTTCTAGTACTGCCACCTGCTTTCTTATGTGCCATAATATTTTCTCTAATTTACTCTTCTTTAGTTATCTTTTTTGCTTTTTCTTTTTTTAATTTTATACCAGTTATCTCTACTAATACATAATGTTGTCTGTGACCAAAAGTTCGTTTGTAATTCTTTCTTCTTTTAAATTTTATAACTTCAACTTTTTTGTCTTTTCCTTCTTCTAAAACTTTTGCTTCTACCGTAGCATCTTTAAGATAAGGTGAACCACAGTTTAGATCAGCTCCTTCTCCAACTGAGAGCACTTCATTAAAAACAACCTTTTCACCAGAAAGGTTTTTTATCTTTTCAAGTTTAAGCTTATCGCCCTTACTCGCTCTATATTGTTTCCCACCTGATTTAAATATCGCGTACATCTTAATGTTCCCTTTTGTGCAATCTTTCTAAGAAACTCGCAATTCTATAGATATAAGCTTTTTAATTCAATAACTTTAAAGGCTTTGGTATATTGTCATCTCTAAAACCATACAAGATATAAAATGCTTCAAAGTACAACTACATTAGAAAAAGAGAAAGTCATCATCAATGATCTAAGGTCTCTTGTCGATAATGACTGGAAAGCTATGGATCAAGAAATTCAGAATCAGTTGGATAGTGATATTGGCTTAATCAATAGTATCTCTCATTACATTATCAATAGTGGCGGCAAAAGACTAAGACCTCTTATAGTTCTCATTGCCTGTAATGCTTGTGGTTTTATGGCAAACCGAGAGAAAAATATAAAAGCAGCAGCTATGATTGAATTTATTCATACTGCCACACTATTGCATGATGACGTGGTAGATGATTCTGATACTCGCAGAGGAAGTATTACTGCTCATCGTAATTTTGGCAATGAATCAACTATTCTCGTTGGGGACTTTCTTTATTCAAGAGCTTTCCAGATCATGGTTGAAATGGGGCATATGAGAATCATGGAAATTATGTCTGATGCAACCAATACTATTGCTGAAGGCGAAGTTTTACAATTGATACATTGTGGTAATCCTGACACAACTGAAAAACAATACATGGATGTAATCTATAGAAAAACAGCAAAATTATTTGAATCCGCAACAACTATAGGCGCAGTCCTATCAGATCAATCAAAGCTGATTGAAGATTGTTTGAGAACCTATGGGAAAGAATTGGGTATAGCTTATCAATTGATTGATGATGTCCTAGATTACAGTTCATCNTCTGAAATTATTGGTAAGGATATTGGAGATGATCTCTCAGAAGGAAAACCAACCTTGCCATTGATTTATGCTCTAGAACGTTGTAATCCCAATATGCAAATTATGATTAGAGAAGCAATCACCAATAAAGATTCAAGTCATAGTAAAGAGATCTTTCAATGTGTCATTGATACAGGNTCTTTGGCATTAACTGCAGATCAAGCTCAAATTGCTTCAAAAAGAGCTATTGATGCTTTAAATGACTTGCCAAATAATCAATTTAAAGATGCGTTAATTCAACTTGCAAAATACACGATAGAAAGAATCTACTAATAAATCTCACTAATTCCATGACCTCAAAAAAAATAAATCAAAGCGAAGTATTGGTAGCGAGCTTCTATCAGTTCATCGATTGGCAAGATTTTAAAACCTTAAAATCAGAACTGGAGATAATCTGTGAGAAAAAAAATATTTTAGGCACAATATTGCTTGCACCTGAAGGTATTAATGGGACCATCTCGGGAGAAAAAGAATCCATTGAATCAGTAATTGATTTCATGAAAAAAGATCCAAGAATGAAAACCTTAGAGCCCAAGTATTCTATTGCGTATGGTAAAACTTTTTATCGCATGAGAATCAAGTTGAAAAAAGAAATTGTATCAATGGGCATTGATCAAACAAAACCTGCTAAGAAAACAGGCACTAAAATACAAGCCAGAGATTGGAATCGTGTTCTTCTAGATCCTGAGGTTATTATAATAGATACCAGAAATGATTATGAAAACTCCATAGGAAGCTTTAAAGGTTCGATTGACCCTAAAACAAAATCATTTCGAGAATTTCCAGGATGGGTGGAAAAAGAATTCAAACCATTAATGGATAAAACAAATAAAAAAAAGATTGCCATGTTTTGTACTGGAGGCATACGATGTGAGAAAGCCTCGTCTTACTTATTAGATTCGGGCTTTGATGAAGTACTTCAACTAAGTGGTGGTATATTAAAATATCTCGAAGAAATTGACCCTGAGGAAAGCTTATGGGAAGGCGAATGCTTTCTTTTTGATGAGCGAGTTTCAATCCAACATGGTTTAATAGAAGGCAATTATTCAATGTGTCATGCATGCAGGATGCCTATAGATGACAATGATATGAAAAGTGAACACTATATTGAAGGCATCAGTTGTCCAAATTGCTTTGGAACGCACTCAGAAGAAAGAAAAAAGAGATTCGCTGAGAGACAAAAGCAAATATCATTGGCTAAAAAAAGGAATGAATCACATATCGGAAAGAAATTTTAAAACTAATTCCTATAAATTTTCAACAAGAATAAATTGACCCAATATTTGTGACTCAAAAGACACCGTATTATTATCTGTATTGATAAAGCTCCCCACTTCCTTTCGAACTCTAGGTAAAAGCTCATATTCTTCAGTAATCACATTAAAAACATAAGGTTTTATCATTTGAGGATTCTTAACTTTTTTCTTGTCATAACTTATTGTGAGTATTGCTGGAGCATTTAGTGTGGTTCTATGAGGTCCAAAAAATATGGATTCAGAAACAGCATTGGGGTGAATGGGCATCATTTGTGTTGGAGAAAGTTTATTTTGTGTTCCAATAACAGCAGTAAAATTATCTTTAGCTGAATCAAGGTAATCTGAAATCTCCATATATTCATTAATTGGTCTAACTGCGTTCACTCCTGTATTGGGTTTTGAGCTCACCTCTGGTCTCCAACGATTATTCCAATTGTATGAGTTGGGCTTATCTGGATTTGGATCAGGATTAATCATAAGCTTTGCTCCTGATAAATTTCCACTTGTCACGTTGACTTCTCCACCGTTTAATAACGATATTTCTCCTCGAGCTGCAATCTCAATATCCAGATTTGGAAAAATGCCAAAACGCTCTATACCACCTCGAATCCTATTCATATAATTAACTGCTAAATCTTCATTAAAATCCTCAAAAGCTTCTGTTAACTGCAAACGTGTATAGCCCTCTGGACATTGATGATTAATCGCCTGTGTCTGTTCATAATCTCCCGGTCCATGATGTTTTTCACACCATGTCATTCTATACTCTTCCTCGCGTATCTCTTCCAATGAGTTCAATGGTATATTCAGTGCTTCTCTCATATTAATAATGAGAATCCAGTAGCTGTAACCCCAATGCGATAATTGAATAATAACTTCTTCTTTTTTTTGATTGAGAATAGCATCTTCTATATTTTCTCTTAGATCGCTAAATCGAAGTGGATCGTCTTTATGCCCCAATTGGGATCCTCCAAATAAAGCATATGCAAATAAATTATTAGTGCGAGAATCGGAACTCCCAATACCACCTGTTTTATTAAATGTGACACTATAATCATTTTCATTTTGCTCGATATATCTTTTAAAACTTAAAAAATTTAAATAGGCATTTTCATGAAATACTTCTTGAATAAAAGGTGCGGCATTCGACATCGGCCCAACTGGATTGGCCCCTGGCCATGGCAAGCCAAAAGTAGTGTAAATCACAGCAACATCTTTTCCTAGCTCAATATGATCGAGGTGTCGTTTCAAGTTTTTATGCATCATAAGATTGTATTCAGGTGTTCTGCCATACATTCTGACCTGACTGATATTAAAATCATTCACATCAAAACCTGCTCGACATAGAGACTGAGATGAAAGATGAAGATCCCAAAAGTTATTGGCATAAATATTATGATCTGTAATCGGTTTAGCAAGAACAATATCTCTGTAACCATTCCTACCTAAACGAGGCATAGTATCTTTGAGATGCTTTGTTTTTCCAGGTACATTGGAATAATAACCTTCGGTAACTCTAATTTGATCATCAAAATATTCATTGATGTAATTTTCAATAAAAGGATCTTGAGGTGCTTCAACTTTATCATAAGCAGGAAAATGAACTTCCTCATCGAGACTCCAACCCATCATCCCAGCAACTCTGGCCTTATAGGCTTTATCTATTTCATAATAATCATTAATGCCATTGGGTTTTTTTATGAGAAAAATACCTTCCAAATAATCAATTCCATTTCTTGGATCAGGTGTATACCTAATCAGAGGAGCACCACCAGAATCTGCTGTCCGAGAAGAAACATAGTCTTTCATTGCAATAATATCTACTCCATCCAAATCCTCCTTATAGAGGGTAGCTGCATCTCCTCCAGCATATGGGAAATCACCAACTTTATTATTAACAATAGGAATAAAACTTTGGCCATCCTCACTAATTTTATAAGCACCAACACTATCCCAAAGTCTCTCCATGCCTTCCACTTTTCTTCCAATAGCAAATGGTAACCTTGAGATTTCCACTTGAAATGGAAAGGAACCTGCATGCCATTGACTGCATGCTTGATTTGGCTTAGTGACTCTTTCTCCTCCAGATGTTCGCCAAAATAGATAATCATCATACTCCTTATTAAAACCCTCAGGGGTTCCCCAACCAGAAAGAACGACAACAGGCTCTTCTCTAATTTTTAAGCTTAAAGGATCACCATTTCTCTTTAATAAAACAGCGGGCTTGTAACCATTGGCAGGTGTGTAGTCATAGCTGTAAAAGAAAATCCCAAAAAATGCTCCAATGACTGCCAAAGAAAAACCTAAGTTTCTATTGGATGATTTCATACGTTACCCCTATCGTTGATATCTTTTTAATTCCAATTACCTTATTAAGATAAGAAAATAAATGAAATTAGATTATTAATCTTAAATAATCATTAAGCAATAGTGATCCAGCAATTAAAATTGTAATATTGAATGAAGATGATTGATCTAAAAATGAAAACTGCATTGTGGGTTCTGCCCATACATTTATATGCTTTTCTAATCCCGATAGCTCTAATACCAATATTAAATAACCATGAATTATTTCTTCAAGAGGTTATTTACAGTCATAAAATACTAATTTATGCCATGCTAATACTTGCATTAGGTAGTTTATTTGAAATTATCCAGAACCATAAAGACCAATGGTTTGTTACTGCTGATAGCGCCAGTGGCAATGGGTTCAGTCTTTATGATGGCTTATTTACATTCTTTATCCTGTTCGGTCAGGTGATGATATTAATAAGCTTTATAGGGCAATACAAATGGGTCATTGCAATATCGTTATTTTCTTTATTCCTTGGACCCATTCTTTACTATAAAAGAAAACTTGTTTTCTTGCCAACGAGTATTATTGGCCTTCTAAATACAATAGTTGCTTTTATACTTTTTTCTGAATCAATAATATTTATGCAATTGGTTATGGTGGGATTAACAATTTTCTTCTTCAATAAATTGCTTGAAACAAACAAACAGTATTTTCATGGTTTAACCACTTTGTGTGCATCTTCAGGAATCTTATTTTTAATTCTCGCAATCAAAAAAGCAGCTCTACTCTTTTAAAATGGATCGTCGATCATTTTCAAAATTGCTTGCTAGTCTAGCTCTTGCTAAAAAAACAAATATTGGTGCTGCAGTCCTCAAAGAAAAAATCACGATAATAGGTGGTGGCATCATAGGTTTATCCATTGGCTATCAACTTTCAAAAGCTGGGATTGAAATCACTTTAATTGAGAAGGATTTTTTAGGTGCTCATGCAAGTGGTAGTTCATTTTCATGGATTAATGCCTCATATGATAAAAAACCACTGAGCTATAACTATCTAGCCCGCTTAGGGATAACTTCATACCATCAATTGCAAGAAGAACTCAATCTGGATATTAAATGGGGTGGTTCATTAGAATGGTTTAAAACAAAAAAAAGTTCAGACCAATTAAGAGATCAAGTAAGGCTACTTCAAAATTATCAAGATGCGTTAGCAATTCAAATCATTAATCACGATCAAGCTTCTAAATTGGAGAGTTTTGTTAACTTCAAAAATTCACAAACCATTGCTTATTCAATTCATGAAGGTGCCATGAATACATTATCAACAATCAAGAAATTATCAGAAGGAATAAAAAACAATGGCGGTAAAGTTATATATCCAGTTGAATTTAAGAAACTTGAATATAGAGGCAATAACCTTGAATCAATAAAGACATCGGATGGAGAGATAAAAACAAATCAAGTTATTTTTGCATGTGGTGTCAATACTGATAATATTTTAAGTTCAAAAATGATGAGCCCCTCCACCCCAGGAATCATTCTTACAACCAAACCTCAGAGACCTCTAATCAACAGAATTATTGTTGCTCCAGGAATCCATATACATCAACAAAATGATGGAAGAATAATCATTGGTGAGCAAGGGGGGGCAGGCATGCTCCATGAAGAAAGACTTATAAAAAAACCCAGATATTTCCCTAATCATGATTATGAAAAAAAGCATCAAAATCGAATATTAAAAACAGTTAAAGAAATTATTCCTAAATTAAATNATTTAGAAGTAGAAAGGACAACAATAGGATGGAGACCTTTGCCTAAAGATGGAAAACCCATAATAGGCCCTATCAAAGAATTACCTGGAGTATATATAGCTGTTATGCATAGTGGAATCTCTTTAGCTGCAATTATTGGAACCCTCGTAAAAGAGGAAATTCTAGAAGCAAGGACTAATAAATTATTAGAAGATTTTAGGCCCTCAAGATTTACTTGATATATGGAATGATTGCTTTATGATTCTGAGTTGAAAATGAATGAAGATCTAAAATATTTAAAAATTTTTGTTGCTCTGGCTTTTATTCCATTCTTTATATTGGTTTTATTTAATGCTTGGGCTTTCTTTTCTGCACTCTTTTTTCCTGAGTTCAACCCTGTAGCAATTATCTGTGGACCCAGAGTATAAAGATGAGATCTATTAAATATGTGTTTATTGCATTAGTTTTTACATCGGATATTGCCCTTGCCAGTCTAACTTTAGAGAAATCTTGGGTTAGGGCTGCACCAATAAACTCTGAAAAAATGTCGGCTTATGGTTTATTAAAAAATACTTCAATGAGTTCCTATAATCTAATTCGACTTGAAGCATCAGGATTTAAGAAAACTCAAATACATCAAAGTCAGATGGATAAAGAAATAATGTCTATGAGAGAGTTAAAGAACCTAACAATTGAAGCTAATAGCGAAATTGAACTTACACCAGGAGGAAGACATATAATGTTTCAATCTCCTGTGAAGTCTTTCAAAGTTGGCGATACTGTGGAGCTATTCCTATTCTTTGAATCAAATTATGAAGAAAAAGTAATTCGAGTTAATGTACCTATAAAAAGAGAAGCATCATAGATAAAAAGAATATTTTTTTTATAGGATCTTTACTATTGATATTGTCACTAATGGTAATATTTCTGATGAATTCTCCAACCCTAATGGATAAAAAACCAGAATTAATTTCTGGGAAACTCTTAAATCAACCACTATCAATAAGACCCTTTAGTTTGATTAACCAAGATCAAGAAATCTTCAATAGTGACAATTTAAGAAATAAATGGTCAATACTATTCTTTGGTTATACCAATTGCCCCGATGTTTGCCCAACAACTATTTATAAGCTCTCTGAGATCCAAAAAAAATTAGAAAAAAAAGTAGATCTGATCGATGAATTTCAAGTGGTATTAATAACACTTGATCCAAAGAGAGATAATGTTGCTAGATTGAAAGAATACTTAGCTTTTTTTGGACCTTCTTTGATTGGACTCACAGGTAATGACTCAGAAATTAGAAAAATAACTTCAAATCTAAGCGTTTATTTTGAACAAGTTGGTGAAGGAAGTCAGTATGATTTTAATCACACAGCCTCAATATTCTTAATTGGTCCAGAAGGAAGCGTGATTGCTTCATTTAGTCCTGCATCCAAATCTGAAGAATTAAGTCAGGATATTTTAAACATTATTGAATAATTAACTATTACTTTAATTTAACAGCTGTACCTGAAGCTACAAGAAACAGCATGCCCTTACCTTTTCCAGAGAACTCTTGATAATCCAGATCTACGGCTATTACAGCATCCGCATCCAATTCCATAGCAGCTATTTTTAATTCTCTTAGGCAAGTTTTTCTAGCATCTTTTAATACTCTTTGACTTGCTGTACTNCTGCCTCCAAAAATATCCCTGATTCCAGCAAACAAGTCTCTGAAAATATTCATACCAAACACACATTCAGCTGTAATGATTTCTAACTCACTTTCTATCTCTTGATTGGCAACAGTGGGGGCTGTGGTTAAAATCAATCTATCCATTTCTTCATCAGAATAATCTGTCATATTAAATTCTTATCTTTATTAATGATACAAACTAATTCAACATACTCGGATCCATGCCCATACTCTTCATTTGATCTAATACTACCGATTTCGTAATTGCTTTGATGCCATTATCTCTTGCAAAATCCTCAACATTATTGATAGCCATCTCAATAATTCCTGGCGGAGTTTGTGAAATCATACTTTTAGATTCCTCATCCCATTCCATACTAAGTTTCGAATCAAAGCTATCTTCATTAACATNATCGTTGAGTTTATCTTCTTTTGCTTTTTTAGCTCTCTCTCTTTTATTCCAGTAATCTGATTCTTCAGGCTTTGTAGCTTCCAAAACTGCTCTTGCATCTGGCGTGGTGGTCATAATATTAAATAAACTATCAAGATATTCATTGGGAACNACAACAAACATCTCCTCTGGTTTAAGGCGATTATTCATACGCCCACCTAAATCCCCAGGTGTAATCACTACATTGCCATCATGCCAAGGTGATGCAAATAGGTCACTGCAAAAAGAAGACCCACAAGAGCCTCTGGGTGGAGTTCCATCAATGACTGTTCGAGCGCCTCCAATAAAGTTAGCCCAATGAGGTGTACAAACCACCACAATCCAGTCGACATGAATACCATCAGGTACTTCCGCCAGAGGTGCTGCTCCAATNCCCACAACAGTATTCTGTGGCAAAACATATTCACCTGATTTTATTTTCTCAGCACCTACATCTGTAAAGGCTGGTATATTTTTGGCTAAATACTGACCATTCCTAATTTCATCAGTGCCCTCGTGAACACCAGCAGTATAGACACCAGTAGTACAATCATGATGATGTTTATCAAAAGACACCACTTCCCCTTTGTCCATAGCATGGCGAACAATTGAACATGGAACTACTTTTTTTTGTTGATAAGCTTCTGGAATCTCTTTTTCGAACAAACTGATTGCAACAGGATTACCCCTAACCTTTCCAGTCAATGATTCATTGAGCTTTTTAAAATCTATCATAATATTTTTATCAGTAAATTTAGATGCAGTTGTTTTGTTTAACTGCAATAACCCTCTATAAATATAAATTAGCATTATTACTTCGAAGATAAAACAGTTAGAATCTTAAAATGAATTTTTGGAAGAAGAAAAAAGAAGAAAAATGGGTTGAAAGTCCAATGCATGATAACTGGTATCAATCCAGTGCTTATTTTTTAAGCTCTTTTGCATTAATCACAAGTGTTGATGAAAATGGAGTCACTAGTATTGGCCCCTACCAACTTTCTTTTCCATTTGGTGTAAATCAAAGAAGAGAGTGGATTGTGATATCGCGAAGAGGTTCCAATACTTCAANGAATATTAAAAGGATAAAAAAATGTGCCATGAATTTTGTTGAGTATGATNAGAAACAAATCAAAAATATTGTTGATTTAGGTTACCCTGGGCAAAAACCTGAAGAAAAAATGAAAGATTGTATATTTGAACTAGAACAAACACCTACTCTTGCATATAGGGATGATACTGATCGACCTAAGATCATTAAAAATGCATTTCAAGTTTTTGAATGTGAATTAAATGACAATCCTGATGATTTTTATTACAAAGGGACTGACACAACTGAATACATGTTACTTAAAATAAATCAGATACATCTCAAAGAAAAATGGAGAGATAATCTAGATCTTGGCGATGACATGAAAATTCCAAATATGCCAATAAGTTTTGGCTTTAGAAATGCCAATCAATTCTGGTTTGCAAAACATAAAAAACCTTTTTGGATACCTACCCCTGAAGGCAAAGGCGCGAAACATGAAGCTGTAATGTATATTGCAAACAGAATGGATGAAGACATTACATTTACCGTTAATGCTTGCAAACAATTATCGGGTGTTCCTAAAGTATTTGTTAGGAAAGCATTAAAAGGCATCATTGGAGAGGCAAAAAAACAAGGTGTGAGTGAAATAAATGAATCATTCATTAAAGCAATTAATGAAAAGAGAGGATGAATAAGAGCAATGTCACATAGAACTGAAGAGCTAAAGAAATTATCAGGCCTATCACATTTAATTAGAGAATTGAGATACCATGAATTCTCAAGACAAGGTATTGGCATCATATTAGTCAGTATATTTGGCTACTTTGCAGATCCATATCCTTCTTTTGTATTTCAATTTGAACTGGCTAAAATAATAATTATCTTAGGTCTAATTATCAGAATGTATGCCTCAGGCTTTGTTCTAAAAAATAAAGAACTATCTACCACAGGGCCTTATGCCTATGTTAGACATCCTTTGTATACGGGTAACATTCTACTATTAACTGGCATGGCTATCATTAATGGTCAGGTTTGGGCTAGCTTAATTGCCCTATCATTCTTCTGGTTTTATTACCCGACTGCAATTGAATATGAAGACAGAAAACTAAAAGCATTGTTTCCTGAAACATGGGAAAAGTGGGCTGACAAAACCTTAGCATTGACAATATCAATAGGTAAGATGCATCCATTGGAACTTAATAGATGGTCTTGGAGAAAAAGCTTAATCAATAATTATGAACCTGTGATTGTTATCTATGTATTGATCTGGTTATCAATACTGTAGGTATTTCTTTCAAGCATTATGAAATATGAAACCTGAGAAAAATATTATCAACTCAGTCAATGAAGCAATGCGTTCAAATCATAATGCTAGTTTTATGAAAATGGGTTACCAAGGAGTCCTTTATAAACTCAATGTTGATGGAGTCCAACTGGTTATAAAGAAAGCGAATAAACAATCATTTATCTTAGGTCGCCTCAATCAAAATAGTCTTCATCATGAATACAAAATATACAAACAATTAAAAGATTTAGAAGGCATACCAAAATGTTATGGATTAACTGAAAAAGGAGACTTAATTCTAGAATATATTGATGGGCAGACTTATCGAGAATCTCAATATGAATTAGAGGGTAAAGATGAATTTTTTAACCAATTACTCATTTTGATCCAAAAAATGCATGACTTAGGAGTCAGTCATGGTGATTTAAAAAGAAAAGATAATATTTTTGTTGATGAAAATAAAAAACCCTACCTTATAGATTTTGGTACCGCTATTTCTAGTAAAACAAATAATATTGTAAAAAGAATGTTCTTTCGGTTTCTAAAGAAAACAGACCTAAATGCATGGATAAAACATAAATACCGAAGGAACTATGAAAACATCAGTCAAGAAGATTTAAAATATTATTCACCTACTGCAACCGAGAATATATACAGATCTATAAGAGTTTTTTGGTATAAGATATTTAACAATCATTAATTGTCACTTACTTTATGTTTGAAACTCCTTTACTTTATTACTGGATTATTCCACTTATTGCTTGGTCAGCTTTTTGGAAAATAACTGCATTGTGGAAAGCGGCAAGAAATAGGCAGTTGGCTTGGTTTATTGCTCTTGCATTCTTCAACACAGCAGGAATGCTTGCTATTTTGTATATTTATTTTTATCAGAAAAATCAAAATCAAAAAAACTCTTGACTTAAAACTTAATTCATTCAAAATGCTTTCAGCACTGATTTATTCCAACTTGCAGGTGCTTTATAAATACCGCTAAAGAGGATTACGATCATAGACGTGAACCTGTTTAGTACTTTACTAACAGGTTTTTTTTATGATAGAGGACTTTAAAATGAAAATTGAAACTCAGGCCATTCACTCAGGTTATACTCCAGATCCAACAACAAAATCAGTAGCTACACCAATTTATCAAACGACATCCTATGCCTTTGATAGTGCCCAACATGGTGCTGACTTATTCTCCTTAGCAGAAGAAGGGAATATTTATAGTAGGATCATGAATCCAACTAATGCTGTACTTGAGGAACGATTAGCACAAATGGAAGGAGGTATAGCTGCATTGGCAGTTTCTTCAGGAATGGCTGCTATTACTTACGCTATTCAATGCTTGACCTCCAATGGACAAAATATTGTATCTGTCAGTGAGTTATATGGAGGGACTAGTGATTACTTTTCAAACACACTAAAAAATCAAGGAATAGAGGTTCGCTATGCAAAACATGATGATATTGATGGCTTGTCTGATTTAGTTGATGAGAATACCACATTAATTTTTTGTGAATCAATTGGAAATCCTTTGGGTAATATTTGTGATATTGAATTATTAGCAAAAGCAGCACATTCCAAAGGTGTGCCTTTGGTAGTGGATAATACTGTTGCCACACCCTACCTTTTAAAGCCAATTGATTATGGTGCTGATATTGTTATTCACTCATTAACAAAATACATTAGTGGGCATGGAACTACGATTGGCGGTGCAATAGTGGATGCGGGTAATTTTGATTGGTCTAAAGAACCAAAACGTTTCCCAACTCTAAACGAACCTGATAATTCATACCATGGACTAATTTATTCAGAAGCACTAGGTGCTGCAGCATTTATAGGCAGATGTCGTGTTGGACCTCTTAGAAATACTGGAGCTGCACTATCGCCATTCAATGCATTCTTGATTCTTCAAGGCATTCAGTCCCTGCATGTGAGAATGGATAGGCATTGTGAAAATACAATCAATGTTGCTCAGTATTTATCAACACATAGCCAAGTCAAATGGGTAAATTACGGTGGATTAGATGATAGTCCCTACTTTGATTTAGCAAAGAAATACACCAATGGTTTGCCTTCTGGTATTTTAACTTTTGGTATTGAGGGGGGAAAAGAAGCAGGTATTAAGTTTATTGATTCTCTCAAGCTAATCGTACGTTTGGTAAATATTGGTGATACTAAATCATTAGCAACACATCCAGCTTCAACCACACACAGTCAATTAGAACCCGATGAGTATGAAGCTGCTGGTATTTCTGAAGATATGGTAAGAATATCTATTGGAATAGAGAATGTGGATGATATTATCAGTGATATTGAACAAGCCCTAAATGAATCAAAATAGAGAAATTAAAGAAATNAATATTAAAGATCTTCTTGTATCAATGAGATTAGGTAATCCTGATTCAATCGTTAACTGGAATCTTCNCGGAGATAAATAATATGAAATATATACTAGATTCTGGAATGGGAACAGAACTAAAAGACAGGGGTTACAAGGTTCCCGATTGGAAAAAGTCTATCTGGTCTGCTCATGCATTAAATGAAGAGCCTGAGGCNATTCTTGAAATTCATCTTGCCAATATATTGGCTGGCTGTAATGTGATTACAACCAATAATTATTATGTGACTCCTAATATTCTTCAAAGAGAAAACTTACAAGATAAATTTGAAGAGCTTACACAACGCTCAATAGACTTAGCCTTAGAGGCAAAAAAACAGCATCCAGCAGTATTAGTTGCAGTAGCTTTTCCCCCAATTGAAACTAGCTTTAGACCTGATCTAACTCCTTCAAATGAAGTAATTGAAAATTTCTACAATACGATTGGGTCAATAGCTAAAAATAAGGTTGATATCATTCTTTGTGAGACTATGAGTTCCATTAGAGAAGGCATAACATCAGCTAAAATAGCAAAAAAATATTCTGAGAGGGTTTGGTTAAGTTGGACAGCAAGAGGATTATCAGGAGAAAGTTTACCAAATGGTGAATTATTAGTTGATGCAATCAATACTGGGAATCAATTGAAGATTGAATGTCAATTGATTAATTGCTTAGCAATGGACTGTGTTACCAACCAAATAGAAACACTTAAACTTTCAGATAATTTTGGGATTTTTGCTAATTCATCGATACTAAAGCATCCAATNAATGANCTNGGTTCATCATATGACATTGATGTAAATCATCATGAAAATACAGTAACAGTATCTCCAAAAGAGTATGCCAAGGAAGCAAAAAAGTGGATTGATCATGGAGCATATGTAGTTGGTGGATGCTGTAGCACTGGACCTGAACACATTAAGGAAATATCAAAACTTATTTAATAAAGATAATTTATTTTGAAATCTCTAAAACTTTCTCAATAATAGCATTAGCACTGATACCAAAATAATCTCTTAGTTCCTCTCTTCCTTCACTCAATCCATAACCGTCTGTTCCTAAAGAAGTGAAAGATCCAGGAAAAAGATGAGCCAAGCTATCGGGTAACAAACTAATAAAATCACTAACAGCGACAAAATGTCCTGATTGATCTTGTAAAATATTTTCGATATATGATTTTTCTTTAGATTCTTTTGATTCCAAGAAATCTTTATGAAGTAAATTATAGCTTGTCACACTCCATACATTTACAGGTATTCCTTGGCTCTCTAGCTTGTCTTGTGCTTCAAGAACTTGCTGCATAATACTACCACTTCCTAAAAGATGGATCGGCTCGCCTGTATATTTTTTCTCTAATTCACTGGAAGCACTTTTGAATAAATACATGCCCTTAAGAATGCCCTCATCACAATCATTAGGCATCTTAGGATGACTATAATTCTCATTGTAAACTGTTAAATAATAGAAAATATTTTCTTGCTCCTCATACATTCTCCTTATCCCTTCTCTAACAATTGTTGCAAGTTCATAAGAAAATGCTGGATCATAGGTCATTAGATTAGGTACCACTGAAGCCAATACATGGGAATGTCCATCTTGATGTTGAACCCCTTCTCCATTCAATGTTGTCCTGCCCGCTGTTCCCCCTATTAAAAAACCACGAGTTAAAGCATCACCGCATGCCCAAATCATATCCCCCACTCTCTGAAACCCAAAAATAGAATAGAAAATATAAAATGGAATCATAGGTAACTCATGATGAGAATAAGCTGTTCCAGCTGCCATAAATGATGCCATAGCACCAGCCTCGCATATTCCCTCTTGAAGAATTTGCCCATCTTTTGCTTCTTTATAAGGAGAGATGGTTCCGGCATCAACAGGTTGATAATTCTGGCCATCATGCGAATAGATACCAGCTTGAGAAAACAAGCCATCCATCCCAAAAGTCCTTGCTTCATCAGGAATAATAGGCACCACATATTTACCAATACTCTTATCTCTAAGTAGTTTAGAAATAATTCTTACTAAGACCATTGTTGTTGAAATAGACCGATCTATTTCATTAAAGAAATCTTCAAAGAATTCTGAAGATGGTGTAATAATTTTTTCACAATCATTAAATCGTATGGGTTGATAACCTCCCAACTCATTTCTTCTTTCTTGAAGGTATTTCATCTCTTCTGAATCAGAATCAGGAATATAGAATTTTGCAGCTTTTCTATCTTCATCTGAAAGTGGAATATTCAATCTCTCTGCGATTTCAATTCTCTCTTCATCATTCATTGTTTTCTTCTGATGAGCAATATTTCTACCCTCTGATCCCTCACCTAAGCCATACCCTTTTAATGTCTTAACTAAAATTACAGTGGGTTTACCATTCGACTGTGAAGCTTTATCAAATGCTGCATATAACTTCTTATGATCGAAACCACCTCGCTTAATATCTTTAAGCTCTTTGTCATTCAATTGAGTCATAATTGATTCCAATTCTGAGTTTCCATCAATCCAATGATTTCGCTGATCTTCCCCCGATGAAACGGAATACATCTGATACTCACCATCCACCACTTCATCCATTCTTTTTTGCATGACATCATTATGATCAATGGAGAATAATGGATCCCACTCTGAGCCCCAAATCACTTTAATAACATTCCATTGAGAACCTCGAAAAATAGCCTCTAACTCTTGGATAATTTTACCATTTCCTCTCACTGGTCCATCAAGGCGTTGTAAATTGCAATTGACAACAAAAACCAAGTTATCCAATTCTTCTCTGGAAGCAATATTAATTGTGCCTAATGTTTCAGGCTCATCCATTTCACCATCACCTAAAAATGCCCATATTTTTCCTATTTTTTTATTAGTTAGTCCCCTGTTTTCTAGGTACCTTGCAAATCTTGCATAATAGATTGAAGAAACACCATTTAAACCCATTGAAGCGGTTGGACTTGGCCAAAATTCAGGCCTTCTTCGAGGATGAGGGTATGATGGCAAGCCACCTTCAGGTTGCAACTCTCTCCTGAAATTTCCCAACTCTTCTTTTGACAAACGACCTTCCAAGAATGCTCTTGAATAGATACCAGGAGAAGCATGGGCTTGAATGTTCATCATATCGCCCTGATAATCATCCGTTCTGGATTTGATAAAATGATTCAAAGCCACTTCAGTCATTGTTGCACTGGATGCATAGGTAGCAATATGGCCGCCTACCCCTTTGCCACTATCATAGCCTTGCAAAACCATTGCCATAGCATTCCAACGAATAATATCCTCTACTCTTTGTTCCAAATCAATATTACCAGGATAGGCTGGTTGCTCAGAGATAGGTATGGTATTTCTATAAGGCGTATTGAGAGTTGCACCGCCTAGTGAAACTCCCTGACTGAGAGCAAATTGCTGCAAGGAAGCTAATAAATCTTTAACCTGTCTATTGCCATAATTATCCTTAATGGCTTGTAGAGATTCGGTCCACTCATTCAATTCAATAGCCCATTCTTTCTCGAATTTTTCATTCTGCAAGGAATCTATATCGACAACTTTAGATGTTTTGCTTTCTTTACTCATATATTTATTATCGTTAAAAAATTAAAAACAAGGAGTATAAATCAATAATTTTATGTGACTACTGTACCATGACAATTAGAATTATTATGAATAAATGAGATAATAAAAGTATTAATATGATGAGTAAGATTAATAAGTAAAAAAGATGCCTGAATATAGATCAAAAACCTCAACGCATGGACGTAATATGGCTGGAGCTCGAGCTCTTTGGCGAGCTACTGGTATGAAAGATAATGATTTTGGTAAACCTATTATCGCTATTGCGAATTCATTCACACAATTTGTGCCAGGACATATTCATTTAAAAGACCTTGGTCAAATGGTTGCAAGAGAAATAGAAAGCAGTGGCGGTATTGCCAAAGAATTCAGCACTATAGCTGTTGATGATGGGATTGCTATGGGCCATTCAGGAATGCTCTACAGTCTTCCATCCAGAGAGCTTATTGCTGATGCAGTGGAGTATATGGTTAATGCTCATTGTGCGGATGCTCTAGTCTGTTTATCCAACTGTGACAAGATTACACCTGGAATGTTAATGGCTACAATGCGATTAAATGTTCCAACTATTTTTGTTTCTGGAGGCCCCATGGAAGCAGGAAAAGGCATTGTGAAAGGTAAAGAAATTAAATTGGACCTTGTCGATGCAATGGTTCTTGCAGGAGACTCATCCATCTCAGATGAAGATATTGCAGAAGTGGAACGATCTGCCTGCCCAACTTGTGGTTCATGCTCAGGAATGTTTACAGCTAATTCTATGAACTGCTTAGTGGAAGCTTTAGGACTTGGTTTGCCTGGTAATGGAAGTGTCTTAGCAACCCATATTGATAGAAAAAATCTTTTCTTAGAAGCAGGTAAAAAAATTGTTGATATCACTAAAGATTACTATGAAAATGATAATGAAAGAGTTTTACCCCATCAAATTGCCAATAAAAAAGCTTTTGAAAATGCTATGACTCTGGATATTGCAATGGGAGGTTCCACCAATACTGTATTGCATATATTAGCGGCGGCTAAAGAAGCTAATATTGATTTTACTATTGAGGACATTGATCGCTTATCAAGAAGAGTACCTAATTTATGCAAAGTGGCTCCAAGTAGCGATTATCACTTAGAAGACGTTCATAGAGCTGGAGGAGTTATGGCAATTCTGGGTGAACTAGAAAAAGCTAAATTACTCAATATCGATAATAATACAGTTCATAGTGAGAGCATAAAATCTGCAATAGAAACTTGGGACATCAACAGGACACCAAGTAATGAAGTTGCTGAATTTTATTCTGCAGCACCAGGAATGATTCCAACCACTCAGCCTTTTTCTCAAAATAAACGTTATGACTCATTGGATCTTGATCGTGAAAATGGCTGCATAAGAAATCTAGATAATGCCTACAGTCTTGACGGAGGATTAGCCGTTCTTAAGGGAAATATTGCTAAAGAAGGATGTATTGTTAAAACTGCTGGTGTAGATGAAAGTAACTTAACTTTTAAGGGTCCAGCACATGTTTTTGAAAGCCAAGATGATGCAGTTGATGGAATCATGAATAATGATGTTAAAGCTGGAGAAGTTGTAGTAATACGCTATGAAGGACCAAAGGGAGGTCCAGGAATGCAAGAAATGCTCTATCCAACAAGCTATCTAAAAAGTAAAGGTTTGGGTAAAAAATGTGCATTAATAACTGATGGGAGATTCTCAGGAGGTACATCAGGACTGTCTATCGGTCATATCTCACCTGAAGCAGCATCCCAAGGTGAAATTGGATTAATAAGAGATGGAGACATTATTAATATTGATATACCAAATAGAATACTCGAGTTAGAACTAACGGTTCAAGAATTAGAAAACAGAAGGCTAGCCATGAATGATTTAGGGAAAAAAGCATGGAAACCACGATCTAGAAATAGAATCGTTAGTGACGCATTAAAAGCCTATGCCTTAATGGCATCTTCCGCATCAGATGGTGCAGTTCGGGTGGTACCGGAAGAAACAAATGAATAAAGATAAAAATACCATAGCCATATTTGGTGGAACAGGTGCANTAGGCTCAGCGTTAGCAAAAAAATGGGCACAGAATGGCTACACAGTAATCATAGGCTCAAGAAAAAAAGAAAAAGCTGAGGCAACCGCAATTGAGTTAAATAAAGAGATNGGATCTGAATTAATCAAAGGACTAGATTTAATAGAAGCTTCTAAACATTGCAACTTAGCTGTAATGGCCGTGCCATATTCCAGTCATCAAATTACATTAGATGTGGTTAAAGATAATTTAATAGGAAAAATAATTATTGATACAACAGTTCCACTGCAAGGCAATGTCACAAAAGTGTCACTGCCTAAAGAGGGTTCAGCAGCTTTAGAGGCGCAAGTATTTTTAGGCGATAAAGTCAGAGTTGTTTCTGCATTGCAAAACATCGGTTCACATTTAATTGGATCAGATAAAAATATTGATGCTGAAGTCTTAGTAACAGGCAATGACAGAGAGGCAGTGCAGCTTGTTAGAGAACTAATCAATGACTTAGGCTTATCATCTTGGGATGCAGGTTGCATAGAAAACTCAGCAGCAGCTGAAGCATTAACCTCAATCTTAATCTTTATTAATAAAAGGCATAAATTAAAGTCTTCGGGTATCAAAATTACTTCTCGCTGACATTATTCATATTTTTACTAATGGAATTTAAATCCAAACCTGATTCATTAAGTATTTTCGCAATTAAAGGCATTCCACCCATTCAATCGGGTGATCCTATTGGAGAAATCATAGTCAATGGGATGAAAAGAAATAATATAATTCTTGAAGACAATGATGTGATTGTCATTGCTCAAAAAATTATCTCAAAATCAGAAAANCGTTTAATTTCATTGTCAAAAATTAAGCCAACGCAAGAAGCTATGAAAATTGCAAAAAAAGCCAATAAAGATCCAAGAGTAGTTGAATTAATATTACAAGAATCTAAATCAATTATTAGAGTCAGTGATGGTGTCGTTATTGTTGAACATAGATTAGGTCATGTTCTTGCAAATGCTGGTATTGATCGTTCTAATATAGAATCCGACGAAACAGATGAAAAAGTATTGCTTCTTCCTGAAGATCCAGATGCATCAGCAGAAAAAATAAGAAGCTATATATCTAAGAAAATAAATATAAACATTGGAGTTTTAATAACGGACAGCATGGGTAGAGCATGGAGATTAGGCACAACAGGTCATGCCTTGGGTTCATCGGGTATCAAAACCTTAATTGACCTCAGGAATAATGCTATTGATCTTTTTGAACGTGAACTACAGACTACATGCATTGCTTGGGCTGACCAACTCGCAGCAGCAGCAACANTGATTATGGGAGAGAGCAATGAAGGTATACCGGTTGTGATTATTAAAGGTATTAATACTCCTTCTGAAACAGATTCAATACATGACTTAATTCGCCCAAAAAATGAGGACTTATTTCGTTAATGATAAAAAAGAAAAAAATCTTAGCCTTAAGTGGTGGTGTTGGTGGAGCAAAATTATGTAGGGGTTTGGATCAAATCACTGATAAAGATGAATTGGTTATTATTGCTAATACGGGAGATGACTTCCTTTACTTAGGTTTCTATATCTCCCCTGATATTGACACATTGATTTATACATTAGCAGGAGAAAATAATATTGAAACTGGCTGGGGCAGAACCGATGAAACTTGGAAAGCTCATAATGTCATGGGAGGACTTGGGGCAGATAATTGGTTCAAACTGGGCGATAAAGATTTAGAAATGCATGTGTATCGATCCAAAGAAATACAAAATGGAACTAGCTTGACTGAAATTACTCAAAAAGTTTCAAAGATTTGGAATATTAATAGCAAGATCCTTCCAATGAGTAATCATTCGATCAAAACAATCATTGAGAGTGATATCGGCACACTCTCCTTTCAAGAATATTTTGTTAAAAAACAATGCATACCGAAGGTTGAATCAATTACATTCAAACAGAAAAAAGCTAAAGCCTCACAAACTCTCTTAGATGAAATGAATGACAACAATCTAACAGCAATAATTTTTGCACCATCAAACCCATATCTAAGCATTGATCCTATTCTTTCTTTATCTGAAATCAAAAATTTTTTACGTACTACTTCCACTCCAGTGATAGCAGTTTCTCCTGTGGTAGATGGTCAAGCCGTAAAAGGTCCCACTACAAAAATTATGAGTGAACTGGGAGTNGAGCCATCTGCTGTCTCAATAGCAAAACACTATGATGGGCTTATTGATGGCTTGATTCTTGATGTATTGGATCAAAATTTAGTATCGCAAGTTGAAGACATAGGAATTAGAACTAAAGTTATGAACACCATAATGCATAATGATCAAGATAAAATACAACTTGCACAAGCTGCTCTAGACTTTGCCCAAGAAATAGAATTAGGAGGAGAATAAAAAAGGTGTGGGCACTCATCCCAATTAATAACTTTGATGCATCAATGAGCAGACTCTCCAGTCTTTTAAATCNNGAAGAAAGAACAGAGCTGACAAAAATATTAGCAATTCAAACGCTAAACATTCTTAATAAAATAGAAGCAATAGACAAAATCATAGTAATGACCGATGAAACAGAATGGATTGAATCTCTCTCAATAGAAAAAATTATAGCGATTGATGACTTTGATGTTCCCATTTTAAAGAAAAAGATTGAAAAAGCATCGAACTGGATGGAAAAGAAAAATGCAAAAAGAATTATATACTTATCCATTGATCTTCCTTTTATTAATCTGACAGATGTGGAAACTTTTATAAACTCACATAAAAAAGGAATGACTATAGTTGAGGCTGGAAAAGATGGAGGTACCAATGCTTTAATATTAGACATGCCTAGAATGATTGATTTTCAATTTGGTGAGAATAGTTTTGAAAAACATATACGATCTGCTGAAAATGCCAATATTACAGTTAAGGTTTTTAAAAATAGAGCATTAAGCTCCGATCTGGACGATGAAAACGATTTCAAGAAGTTTAAAATGCATNGCTATGNAGTAAATTCTGCTTTAACTTAAATAATAATTGTTATACAAAGATTAAAAAGCTATAAATACACAATGCTAAAACCCTCAATCAATCATTATCTAGAGTTAAGTCAATCAATGTCCTTAGAGGAACTGATGAAACAAGCAACAGCACTGAGGGATCAAGAAAAAAATGTCATTACTTTTTCTAAAAAAGTTTTTATACCGCTTACGATGCTGTGTAGAGATGTATGCCATTATTGTACTTTTGCTAAAGTCCCAAGAAAGTTAAAGAATCCATACCTTAGACCTGAAGAAATTCTAAAAATTGCAAAAGATGGCCAGTTAAACCAATGCAAAGAGGCCCTGTTTACTTTAGGTGAAAAACCAGAACTGCGCTATGCAGTGGCAAAAAATGACCTTAAATACCTTGGTTATAAATCAACACTTGACTACCTTTTTGCAATGGCAGAACTTGTCTTAGAAGAAACAGGTCTTTTGCCTCATTTAAACCCAGGCACTATGAATTCTGAAGAAATAGCTCGATTGAGAGAGATCTCTCCTTCAATGGGTATAATGCTTGAGTCTTCCTCTGAACGATTATGTGAGAAGGGAATGCCTCATTATGGATCACCTGATAAAAATCCAAATATCAGATTGGAAACCATGAGACTTATAGGTCAACAATCAATCCCACTAACCACTGGTATCCTCATTGGTATTGGAGAAACTCGTAAGGAGAGAATTGAAAGCTTATTGGAAATTAAGCAGTTGCATGAACAATACAGTCATATACAAGAAATTATTATTCAAAATTTTGTACCCAAGCCTGATACAAAAATGAAGCATGCAAGAGCGCCAGATTTATCAGAGTTACTCTGGACCTTATCAATGTCTCGACTGATGTTTGGACAAAAAATGAATATTCAATGTCCACCCAACCTAAACATGTCCGCATTGCCACAAATTATTGATGCTGGTATTAACGATTGGGGTGGGGTCTCACCCATAACTGCAGATCATGTGAATCCTGAATCCCCATGGCCAGAATTAAAATTACTGGAAAGAGTGACGACTGAGAAAGGTAAGAAACTTCAAGAGAGATTAACAATATATCCTGAATACATCTCTCAGGATAAACAATGGTTTGATCCAAGGTTGACTTCTTATATACATGAATTGTCAGATTCTGAAGGCTATGGACGTGAGAACTTATGGCGTTGTGGTGAGTCCTTAGATACCCCTCAAACAGGAAAGCATGAAAATTGGATGAATCAGATTCATCAACCCAATCTTAATATTAGTTCAATTATTCATAAAGCAAGCAATGGAATGGAGCTGGATCCTACTGAAATCAAAGATCTTTTTAAAGTCAGAGGAAATGATTTAGATTATGTTTTGAATCATGCCAATGCACTCAGAGAGAAGGTCAATGGTGATGTTGTCAGTTACGTTGTGACACGAAATATTAATTATACGAATATCTGCAAATACACGTGTCATTTTTGTGCTTTCTCCAAGGGAAAAACAAAAGAAAATCTTCGCGGTAAGCCCTATCTAATTTCATTTGAAGAGATCGCAAACAGAGCATTGGAAGCTTGGAATCGGGGAGCTACAGAAGTATGCCTTCAAGGAGGTATCCACCCCAATTTTAATGGTGACACTTATCTAAATATTTGTAGAGCTATCAAAGAAAAAGTACCTGATATTCATATCCATGCATTTTCAGCCTTAGAAATACATCATGGTGCATCAACATTAGGTTATTCTTTAGAACGGTTCTTAATAATGTTGAAAGAAGCAGGACTAAAAACCATGCCTGGCACTGCTGCTGAAATATTAGATGACTCAGTCAGGGATAAAATTTGCCCAGATAAAATAAATACTTCAAGATGGTTGGAAGTTATCAGTACTGCTCATAAAGTTGGTATCAAGACAACATCAACCATTATGTTTGGGCATCAAGAGAATATTGATGATTGGGCCACTCATCTCCTTTGCTTGAGAGATCTGCAGAAAAGAACAGGAGGAATTACTGAATTTATTCCCTTACCATTTGTCAGTATGGAGTCGCCAATGTATAAAAGAGGTCATGCAAGACCAGGACCCACATTTAGAGAAGTTCTTTTAATGCATGCAATTGGAAGACTAAGTCTGCATCCATTNATTAAAAATATACAATCAAGTTGGGTAAAATTAGGACAATCTGGAGCATTGAGTTGTCTCAATGCTGGGGTTAATGATATGGGAGGTACGCTCATGAATGAATCTATCTCGAAGGCGGCTGGAAGTATTCATGGTCAAGAGTTTACTCCCGATCGNATGGAATCTTTTATCTTAGGTGCCAATAGAATCCCTTTACTAAGAGACACTCTTTATAATGAAATTGATAAGGATCGCATCGTATATCAATCAGCAATTCCTATGTCTCAAAACATGCAAATGTTATTGGAAAGTGCTTACCCGAGTTCCTAATTTTTTTATTAAAATTTCNAGACTCTTTAGAATATGATTAGAAAATATTTCAAAANCATTATTGTTCTTTTGGCAATAAATATATCTTCATGCTCAGTTGTTGGCGAGCTTTGGTATGAAAGAATAGATCAATACATTGCAAATGAATTATTAGAGTATGCAAGCTTTACAGAGGATCAAAAAGAATTCATAAGAGGCTCCACTGAAGATTTTAAGAGTTGGAATACAGAAACTGAGTTACCAAAATACAAAAGACTACTTTTTCAATTTAAAGCTTTAGACAATGAAACGGATATAAATGATATAGAGNNTATTTATCAAAGTGGTAAAGAGCTTAGCATCAGCAGTAGAGATTTTTTCTTGCCTTATTTAATNGAATTANGCACAACNCTTTCAAATAATCAGATTAAGGAGATTGAAGTACACTTAAANGCATTAAGTGAAGAAAAAAAAACATCATTGAAAAAAGAAACAAAAGATTATCAAGAAGTCTTGGGTAAAAGTTTTGTAAGATTTTTTAGATTACTTGGAGTCAAGCTGAATGCAAAACAAAAAAATATAATTCATCTTTATATTTCTAATATAGAAGATTCTAGATACCAATTAATNAATAATAAAGAAGAGTGGGATCAAGAATTGATAAGAATATTAGCTCTAAAAAATAATAATGATTTCAAATATTTATTAATAGAACATATTAATTCTCTCAATTCTGANGATAAGAATACTAGAATAACGATCAATAATATTACAGCANAAATAATAGCCTCATTTGACAAAAAACAGTTAAAAAGATTTCAAAAAAGATTAGCAAGNTTTATAAAGACTATCGATGAGATTATGGAAGCTAATACCTAAGAATCATTGACTTATTNANTGTAGATTCTTTTAGATATANATCCTATCTATTGGGATTTTTAGGAAACCAGCCTTTTTTGACTCTTTGTTCTTGTTCTATAAGNTCGCCAATACTCCAAAGACATGAGAANCCTATAACACCTAGTATAATAGAGAGAATGGTATTCCCAGTGAAAACAGAAAANCCAATAAATAGCCAGCCAATTATAAAATAGATTGGCCATACTTTTTTTCCAAAATAATATTCAGTTTTAATAACCATTGGATGGAAAACACCAATTATTATAAATACCAATAAACCAATAGCTGCGCCCTCAAAATTCATGTTTTACTTCCTTTAATTTTAGTCTTCAATTCTCAATTCGAAATCAATCCATATTTGGATTACTAGCCTGTAAATAAAATAATATAAATGCTTGCATTATTTATGTAAACGATTATTATTCTCTTATGTTAATGAGAATCATTATCAATTAATAATACTTTAATTATAAATAGGAATAAACATCAAATGAAATTTTTAAAACTTTCAATATTGTCTTTCTTTCTTATCATTGCTTTACCAATAACAGCTGATGATGAAAAAAATTCAATAGATAATATAACCATTATTGGTAAAAAATCCCTCCCAGGTTCTGCAACCAAAGTAACTGTTAAGGATTTAGAAAAATTTGAAACAATGGACATTCATAAAGCACTTGCAAGTGTTCCAGGAATTAATGTCAGACCCGAAGAAGGCTATGGACTCAGGCCTAATATTAGCATCAGAGGGACCTATCCTGATCGTTCTGGTAAAATTACATTAATGGAAGATGGGATACTCATAGCTCCAGCTCCATATGCTGCTTCTTCTGCTTATTACTTTCCTTCATTCTCTAGAATCAATGGAATTGAAGTTGTAAAAGGGCCTTCAGCAATAAGAACAGGACCATACACTATTGGTGGTGCAATCAACCTAATCAGTACTCCTATTCCTAAATCTGCATCGGGATTCTTGAATCAAGAATTTGGCTCTGATGGAAACCTGAAGTCTCATCTATATTACGGTTCCTCATCAGAAAAATTTGGTTTTCTTGTTGAAGGCCTAAAACATGAGACTGATGGTTTTGATGATATGGAACATACCAATGGCGATACTGGTTTTGATAAAACAGACTTAGTCGTTAAATTAAGATTTAATAGCGATCCTAATGCTGCTGTATATCAACAAGTTGATATTAAATTTCAAGACTCTGAAGAGATATCAGATCAATCTTATGTTGGGTTGACTGAAAGTGATTACAGATCTAATGCTCATATGAGATATGGCTTTACTGATTATGATCAAATGGATAATGAACATGATCAAATAGTTATGAGTTATAGCATGAGTACTGGAAATATAGACTTCAGTGCTACATATTATGAAAATGATTTTGCAAGAGATTGGTTCAAAACTGATAAAATAGGATATGGTGGAGCTGATAAAGGTATTAATAATCTTATTGATTATGCCAATGCTGGTGATGCTTTAGCAATCTCTGTTCTGAGAGGGACTAATACAACTGCAGAATCTATTAAACTCAAACACAATAACCGTTCTTACAGTTCGGAAGGTATAGTACTCAAGTCTAATATTAATATTAATAATCAAACCATTACCATTGGTTATAGAGACACTGAAGATGATGAAGACCGCATGCAATGGTATGAAAGAACTAATTGGGTTAATGGCACCCTGTCAGCTCTAGTAGTTGGTAGTATGCCTGGTTACTCCAGTAATAATAGAGTCACAACTGCTGAAGCGAGTGCATTTTTTATCAGTGATGAAATACAATTTGAGAACTTAACCNTTACAGCTGGAATTCGATCAGAAGATTGGAAAATTGTTCAAAAAAGGTATGTAGATACTGCAAGAACTGCAGTCAAAACAGACAGTGGTTACCCAAAGACTTTATCGGATGATAATGAGACACTCTTTGGTATAGGTTTTGATTATAATCTGCAAAATGGTTACTCCATCTTTGGTGGATTTCATGAAGGGTTTACCCCCACTACAGGTGGAGCGGATCCCGAATCAGCAGACAATCTAGAGATTGGTCTAAGGTACAGCAATAATAATTCAACATTTGAAATTATTCGATTTGATACAGACTATGCAAATATGTTTGGAGAATGTAGAGCTTCATCNTCAGGNGTTGTAGAGGGTTGTGANATAGGAGATACCTTTAACGCCGGAGCATCAAGCATCAGTGGTTTTGAAATATCTGCTTCAACATCCTATGTTAATAAAACTGGTAATAAAATTTCAGCAAATATGAGTTACACCGATACTGATGCTGAATTTGATACTACCTTTGAGAGTGATTTCTGGGGCAATGTGACTGCAGGCATGAGCCTTCCAAATCTTCCAGAAACTCAGCTAACCATGGTTCTCAGTATAGAAACAGTCTTTGGTTGGAATGCAAACTTAAGAATGATGTCCTATGGAGGAACATGCTCTGTTGCTGCCTGTGGAGCAAATACTGGTATAGATTCATATTCGATTACTGACTTGTCTTTTCAAAAAGTAGTGAATGAAAAAACAGATTTCTACATGGTTATTGATAACGTCACAGACTCTGAGAATATTGTTGCAAGAGCACCAAAGAATGGCATTAGAGTTCAAAGACCAAGATCATATAATATTGGGGTTCGATACAGGTTCTAAATAATCTCCCTAGTTCTTATAGAACCCCAAAAAAGACAGCAGGAAAGCTTAACCCTCAAAACCCTCCTAGCTTTTCTGCTGTCACCTTAAATAACCAATATTCATTTGATTAAAAATTTATATTATTTAAGATTAACTATTATTTTTATTTGAGAAGAAGTCATGAATGAATTTATTATTGTTTTTAGAGAAAGTTTAGAGGCCTGCCTTATCGTTGGCATAATTTTTACACTTTTGGAAAGAAATAATCTTACAAAAGAAATAAAGCAATTATGGCTGGGTGTCATTTCTGCATTAATTGCCAGTGTGATTATAGGAATAATTCTCAATAACATTAAACAATCCATTGGCAATGCTTCCATTGATGCTCTGGTTGAATCTCTTTTGATGTTTTTAACAGCGGGTTTACTGTGGTATGTAATTTTCTGGCTATCAAAACATGTTAGTGATCGTACTGAGTTAGAATCTGAAACTCAAAAAGCTATGAGCACCTCAGGCTGGGGTGTCTTTCTAGTCGTTTTCTTTGCCATATTAAGAGAAGGTTTTGAAACTGCTATTTTTCTGATCAGCAGTTTCTCAATACTTGGTTCATTCTCATATATTGGCTTTTTCTCAGGGATGATACTGGCAATCTTCATTGGTTATTACATAGTTATCCAAGGCAGACGAATCAATCTTAGAACCTTCTTTCAAGCAACCACTCTCATGTTGGTAATATTTGCTTCAGGAATGGTGGCTTATGGAACTCATGAGGCTGAAGAATTTTTAGTAAAAGGAGATCATCTTGAGTGGGTGGGCTTGGACAATAAAAAAGATATCGTAAGAGTTTGGGATGTTCTTGAACCTAAAACTGAACTTAGCTCTGATAATAATCCAAATATTTATTCTTATGACTTAAATGGTAAGAAAAAATATACCCATTTTTTTCATGATAAAGGCCTCATAGGTGTTTTCTTAAAAGGATTTTTTGGTTATAACTCCAACCCCAATTGGATTGAATTTATTCTCTGGTTCGTTTCATTAACATTGGGTATTCGGATGTGGAGGAAATTTTATTTCCATGGAACTTCTACCTAGATAAATAAATCAAATCTTGAAAATCTAGGATCTGGCTATATGTATTAACTGTGGATGCCAATAATGGGTCCATATAATTAACTTGCTTAATAAAGGAGTACATTATGGTTAATACAGTATTAGATACAGTTTGGAGAGATATTTCTCCGTTTGCTGTGGGATTTGATAGAACGTTTGATGCATTGTCAATTATGGCAAACTCAAAATCACAAAATGTGAATTATCCTCCATACAATATTCGTAAAGTTTCTGAAGAACAATACACCATTGAATTGGCTGTAGCTGGCTTTGAAGAAAAAGATATTGATATTGAAGTGACTGGAGAGAACTTAAAAATAACAGGCAATAGCCCTAAAGAAGCCTCAGAGGGTTTATTGCATCAAGGACTTGCAGCAAGAAGTTTTGTTAGAAAATTTGTTCTTTCAGATGACATGGAAATTAAAGGAGCGGCTCTTTCTAATGGAATGTTATACATTGGAATGGAAAGATTTATTCCTGAAAACAAAAGGCCTAAAAAGATTAATTTAACATCAAAAAAGAAATTACTAGGTTGAATAAAAAAGGAAGGGGGGCTGCAACGCCTCCTTCTCTATTTTTTAGAATAAATCTCTAATGGCTGGAGACAGATAGGCCAGTGAAATTTTCAAACCTGCCATCAGACTGGCAATTTGGACCATCACAATAGATAAAGGAGACATTATTAAAAGTTCAGGCATGATTGATGCCAATATATAAAAAACAGTAATAAGTAATATCCATAACTCACGGGAGTATCGAACAAAGAAGCACATTAGTATATCTGCAATGAAAGCCAATAGTGCGAATACCAATTGCAAATTATAAGCAGTACTAAAACCATCCATTGCTAATTGCCCATAATAACCATTAACAGATTCAGGAAAGTCATAGCCAAAGTCTAACGCGACCGATATAAATATCATTACTATCGGGACAATAATTAATAAGCGAAAATAAGTTTTGTAATTCATTATTCTTTAACTAAAGTAACTCTTCAGCAATTACACGCATAGCCTTTTTGCTGGCATTTCCTAATATCAAAGTTCCTAGTTTTCCTGTTTTATCTAAATCTTTCCAAGATTGAAGTCTTTCTTTAATTCTTTCAGGCGGTCCTATCAAAGCACACTCATCAATCAATTCATCAGGAACAGCCATAGTAGCCTCTTCTTTCTTGCCCTCTAGGTAAAGTTCTTGAATGGTTTCAGCTGCTTCCTCATAACCCAGTCGCTTGGCATAATCATTATAAAAGTTTTTTGATTTAGCGCCCATGCCACCAATATATAGTGCAAACATGGGTTTCATAGCCATCGTACAAAACTGAACATTGTCCCCCATAGCAACGGGTATAAAAGGAGCTACATCGAAGTTACTGTAATCTTTATCAGACTCAGATTTGTCAAAACCTTCTTCCACATGCTCCCCTATTAAATTAAATTTATCAGGACTCATCCAGATTGGAAAGACACCATCAGAAACCTCTCCAGCAGTTCTTAAGCCAGCCGGTGTTATGGATGCCGTATATATTTTTAGATCACCTGTACTATGTAAAATACTCTTTAATGGTTTACCAAGACCTGATGAACCCTCCCCTTTAAAAGGAATTTGATAATGAAACCCTTCATGAGTGAGAGCCCCCTCTCTTGCAATAATTTTTCTCACAATTGATATGTATTCTTTGGTTCTTGTTAATGGTCTGCCGTATGGTTGTCCATACCATCCTTCTACAACTTGAGGTCCTGAGGGTCCTAAACCAAGCAAAAAACGATTATCGGATAAAGCATTTAAAGATAATGCCGTCATGGCTGTCATGGTTGGTGTACGAGCCTGCATTTGCATGATTGCTGTACCAACTTTTATTTTAGTCGTTTGAGCAAGAATATAAGAGGCAACTGAAACAGCATCGGAACCATAGGATTCTGCTGCCCATACTGAGTCAAATCCTAAATTTTCTGCCTCTAAAATGTCCTCCATTGGAATTTCTAGTTTTGCAGGTGAATATCCTAAGCCTATTCCTAATTTCATAATTTTCTCGTTTTAATATCTAACATTCTATTATATTTTGTATTGATTGCATTTTAAATGGAGAACTGAAATTATTTCTTTATTTTTTTTCGAGTTATCTTCTATGATTGCTCCAAACAGAACTATACAATATAACCATTAAAAACTATTTAATGGTAATAAAGAGAGTAAATGTCTAAAAATAATTGGCAAGATAAAGCAACTGATGAACTCAAAGGGGAGTCATTGGATGGCCTGACATGGAAAACATTAGAAGGCATTGATGTTAAACCTCTTTATACTGCAGATGATCTTGAGAACATAGCTCACTTGGATTCATTGCCTGGTTTTGCACCCTATATTAGAGGGCCAAGAGCAACTATGTATGCTAAAAGACCATGGACTGTAAGGCAGTATTCTGGTTTTTCAACAGCTGAAGAGTCGAATAAATTTTATCGTGATAACATTGCAGGTGGCCAAACAGGATTATCGGTTGCTTTTGATCTGGCCACACACCGAGGTTATGATTCAGATCATCCAAGAGTCACAGGTGATGTTGGAAAAGCTGGGGTAGCGATTGATAGTGTTGAAGATATGAAAATACTCTTCGATAAAATTCCATTGGATAAAATGAGTGTTTCCATGACTATGAACGGTGCAGTCATTCCAATTATGGCGATGTATATCGTAGCTGCAGAAGAACAAGGTGTGGATCAAAAACTCTTAAAAGGCACTCTTCAGAATGACATTCTGAAAGAATTTATGGTTCGAAACACATACATATATCCGCCCAACCAATCCATGAGGATTGTGGCTGATATTATTGCCTACTCTTCAAAAAACTTACCTGCTTTTAATTCTGTTTCTATTTCTGGTTATCATATGCTCGAAGCTGGTGCTACCTGTACTCAAGAGTTAGCTTACACTCTAGCAGATGGTCTTGAATACGTGAGAGCAGCTATTGATAAAGGTCTTGATGTTGATGCCTTTGCACCTCGTCTATCTTTTTTCTTTGGAATTGGTATGAATTTCTTCATGGAGATTGCCAAATTGAGAGCAGCAAGACTTCTTTGGTCTGAACTCATTGAGAAAGAATTTCAACCAAAAAATCCTAAATCATTGATGCTTAGAACACATTGTCAGACTTCAGGTGTAAGTCTTACAAGTCAAGATCCTTATAACAATATTATGAGAACCACCATTGAGGCCATGGCGGCTGTTTTAGGGGGAACACAGTCTTTGCATACCAACTCTTTTGATGAAGCACTTGCTTTGCCGACTCCCTTCTCTGCTCAAATCGCTAGAAACACACAATTGGTTTTAAGGGAAGAAACAGGAATTACTAAAGTTATTGACCCGATGGCTGGCTCTTACTACATGGAGTCTTTAACAAATTCTCTCGTTAATGAAGCAAGAAAATTAATTGAAGAGGCAGAAGAACTTGGTGGTATGACCAAAGCAGTACAAGCTGGTGTTCCTAAGTTAAGAATCGAGGAATCGGCAGCTATCAGACAAGCTAAAATAGAAAAAAAAGAGGAAATCATAGTTGGAGTAAACAAATATCAGTCCGATGATAAGGCTAAAGTTGATATTCTTTCTATTGATAATGAAGACGTCAGAAATAAACAACTAGAGAAACTAAAAACTCTTAAGAGTTCCAGAGATGAAGCAGCCTGTCTAGAAACTCTTAAAGTAATGGAAGATGCTGCCAATGATAATACTGCTAATTTACTAGAAGTTGCGATTAATGCAGCAAGAGCAAGAGCAACAGTTGGTGAGATTTCCATGGCTATGGAAAAAGTTTTTGGCCGTCATCAAGCAGTGTCNCAATCCATTAGTGGAGTCTATCGAAGTGAGTANGAAGGAGATGAAAATTTTATGAGTATTGAGAAAAAAGTCTTAGAATTTGAAAAGGAGAATGGAAGAAGACCAAGAATATTAGTGGTTAAATTGGGNCAAGATGGACATGATAGAGGCGCTAAAGTAATAGCCACCGCTTTTGCAGATATGGGTTTTGATGTCGATGTAGGTCCATTATTTCAAACGCCTGAAGAGGCAGCAAAGCAAGCCATTGAGAATGATGTACATATTGTTGGAGTATCCACACANGCTGCGGGTCATAAAACTCTCGTTCCAATGCTGATAGATGCCTTATCAAAAGAAAATTCTGATAATATNCTGGTTGTTTGTGGGGGCATCATTCCTGAACAAGATATACCNGAACTGGAATCAATTGGAGTTGGAGCAGTTTTTGGTCCCGGTACAAATATCAATAATGCTGCAATCAAAGTTTTGGATCTAATCAATAAAGCATGAAAGAAAATATAAAAGAATTAGAGAAAAGAAAACAAGCGGCTCGAATGGGTGGTGGTGAAGAACGCATCAAAAAACAACATGCCAAAGGNAAGCTAACAGCCAGAGAGCGGTTAGAGATTCTNCTTGATGATGGAAGTTTTGAAGAGTGGGATATGTTTGTTGAACACAGAGCTGTTGATTTTGGAATGGATGAGCAAAAAATCCCAGGCGATGGAGTGGTAACTGGCTATGGAAAAATTAATGGTAAATTAGTCTATGTTTATAGCCAAGATTTCACTGTATTTGGTGGCTCTTTATCTGAAACTCATGCTGAGAAAATATGCAAAGTGATGGATCATGCAATCCGGAATGGTGCACCCATTATAGGATTGAATGATTCAGGTGGGGCAAGAATACAAGAAGGTGTGGTTTCACTGGGTGGTTATGCAGAAGTATTCCAAAGGAATGTTCTGGCATCGGGGGTAGTTCCTCAAATTTCTTTGGTCATGGGTCCTTGTGCCGGTGGGGCTGTTTACTCTCCNGCGATGACTGATTTTATCTTTATGGTTGAAGACAGTTCTTATATGTTTGTCACAGGTCCTGATGTGGTTAAAACAGTAACCCATGAAGAAGTCACTGCTGAAGAATTAGGTGGTGCCTCCACACACAGTAAAAAATCAGGAGTAGCTGATCTGACTTTCATTAATGATACTGAAGCTCTGTTGATGACCCGAGAATTTTTAAGTTACTTGCCACAAAATAATAAGGAAAAATCATCCACTATTGAATGCAAAGATTCAATCAATAGGGAAGATTTATCTTTAGATACCTTAATTCCAGAGGATCCAGCCAAACCTTATGATATAAAAGAAGTGATTCATAAAGTGGCTGATGAGGGGGAGTTTTTTGAGATTCAATCTAACTATGCTCAAAATATTGTTATTGGCTTCATTCGACTGAACGGTTCAACAATTGGTGTTGTAGGTAATCAACCTATGGTATTAGCGGGTTGTCTGGATATTAATTCGTCCATAAAGGGTGCTCGATTTGTAAGATTCTGTGATGCATTTAATATTCCTATTCTTACTCTTGTGGATGTGCCTGGATTCATGCCGGGAACCTCTCAAGAATATGGTGGCATCATCAAACATGGGGCCAAACTTTTATTTGCCTATGCTGAGGCTACAGTTCCCAAAGTAACTATGATTACAAGAAAAGCATATGGAGGAGCATATGATGTCATGAGCTCCAAACACATACGAGGGGATATTAACTTTGCTTGGCCTTCTGCTGAAATTGCTGTGATGGGTTCGAAAGGTGCTGTTGAAATTATTTTCAGACAAGACATAGGAGATGAAAATAAAATTGAGAAGAGAACAGATGAGTATAGAGAAAAATTTGCCAATCCATTTATCGCTGCTCAACGTGGCTATATCGATGATATTATCATGCCTCATAAAAGCAGAGAAAAATTGATAAATTCCTTTGAGATGTTAAAAAATAAAGAACAAATCAACCCTTGGCGAAAACACGACAATATCCCCTTATAAAACACTATGTTTAAAAAAATATTGATAGCCAATCGTGGAGAAATTGCTTGTAGAGTAATCAAAACTTGTCAATCAATGGGCATTAAAACTGTGGCAGTATATTCGGATGCTGATATTCACTCAATGCATGTTGCTATGGCTGATGAAGCTATACATATTGGTGGATCGGCATCTTCAGAAAGTTACCTTGTCATAGAAAATATTTTAAAGGCTTGTAGAGACACAGATGCAGAAGCTGTTCATCCAGGTTATGGTTTTCTATCTGAAAATGAATCTTTTGCAAAAGAGTTAGCAAAACAAAATATTGCTTTTATTGGTCCCAATGTCGAAGCCATAATCAATATGGGAGATAAAATTGAGTCTAAGAAGATAGCTGAAAAAGCAGGAGTCAATGTTATTCCAGGATTTACTCAAGCACTCAAAGATGCCGATCAAGCAGTTGAAGTAGCTAAGGATATTGGCTACCCAGTAATGCTTAAAGCAAGCGCTGGTGGAGGGGGTAAAGGCATGCGAGTGGTTAATAGTGATGCGGAATGCCGTGATGGATTTGAAAGAGCACAGAATGAAAGCAGAACAAGCTTTGGAGATGATCGAATCTTTGCAGAAAAATTTATAACTGAGCCTCATCATATTGAAATTCAAATTTTAGCTGACCAAGAAGGTAATACTCTTTATATCGGGGAACGTGAGTGCTCAATTCAAAGAAGGCATCAAAAAGTTATTGAGGAATCACCCTCACCTTTTATTAATGATGAAACCAGAAAGAATATGGGTGCACAAGCAGTGTTATTAGCCAAAGCAGTTGACTATCAATCAGCAGGTACAGTTGAATTTATTGTTGATAAAGATCAACAGTTTTATTTTCTAGAAATGAACACCCGACTGCAAGTTGAGCATCCAGTAACTGAAATGGTTTCTGGTCTGGATCTTGTTGAGCAAATGATCTTGATCGCAGCCGGTAATAAATTAAATATCAAACAAGACGATGTCCAAATAAAAGGGTGGGCATTGGAATGTAGAATTTATGCTGAAGATCCTTATAGAGATTTTATGCCCTCAATAGGGAGATTAACTTCCTATCTGACTCCTGCTGAATCAGAATTCATTAGAGTTGATACTGGGTTTAGAGAAGGCAGTGAAGTCTCTATGTTTTACGATCCCATGATTGCAAAATTGATTACATACGGTCCAGATAGAAATACTGCAAGAGAAACCATGTTGCTTGCACTGGATTCATACAATATTTCAGGCGTCTCACATAATCTTAATTTTCTCAGTTCTATTATGCAGAACTCACAATTTATTGATGGCTANACCACAACTAATTTTATTGATGAGCATTATCCAGATGGTTTTCAAGGAGAAGAAGAGAGTGAAGAATTCAATGAAATATTCGCTTCTGTATTGGCTTGCTATCATCATATAAAAAAAGAACGTATCAACCCATTGATAGAAAATATATCAGAATGGTCTGTTACATTAAATGAGGAATTAATCACTCTTAAACTGGAAAAAGTTAATACTAGTTTTATGGTTCATGGAGTAGATCAAAGCAAACATATTCAGATTAATAAAAGTGTCAATAACCCGATAACTGAGGTCATAATTGATGATCAAAAATACTTATTTAAAATAGAAGATAATCAACCGGGCTATACTCTAACTTATAGAGGAAGAGTGATTGAAGCATTAGTCACTAGAAAAAAGACAGCTCATTTGAATCAAATGATGCCAAAGAAAACACCTCCCGATTTATCTAAGTTTCTATTGTCACCGATGCCAGGGCTTCTCATTAAAGTCTGTGTGAGTGACAACCAAACGGTTAAAGCTGGAGAAGAATTGGCTGTGGTTGAAGCCATGAAAATGGAAAATAGCTTAAGAGCGGCCAATGATGTAAAAATAAAATCGATATTAGCTGAAGAAGGCGATAATCTAATGGTTGACCAAACTATTCTTGAATTTGAGGACTGAATTGAAACAACAGGAAATAAAAGATTTAATAGAACAAATAAAATCTCAAGATAGAAAAGCTATTGCCAATGCAATTACACTGGTTGAATCAAAAAAAGAAGAAGATCAAAAAATTGCAGAACTGCTTATCAACCATCTTTCTTCAATTGACAATAAAAGTATTAGGATAGCTATTTCAGGCCCTCCAGGCGCAGGTAAATCAACATTTATTGAAGCTTTAGGATCTGAGATCTTAAAAGAAAATAAAAAGATTGCTGTTCTAGCAATCGATCCAACATCCTCTATCACAGGCGGGTCTATTCTTGGTGATAAAACTAGGATGGAGAAACTGAGTCGTAATAAAAATGTATTTATCAGACCATCCCCTTCTGGAATGAACCTTGGTGGAGTTAATCGTTCAACACGAGAATCAATGATCATATTAGAGTGTGCTGGCTTTGATACAATTCTCATTGAAACTGTAGGCGTTGGTCAGGCTGAGACTGAAGCGTTTGAAATGACAGATATTTTTCTTGTTCTATTGAATCCTGGAGCAGGCGATGAATTACAAGGTATTAAAAGAGGTATTATAGAGTTATCTGATATTCTTGTTGTTAATAAGTCAGATGGAAACCTAGAAGCTTCTTCCAGAAGCACTGTTTTGGATTATAAGAATGCTTTGAAACTTTTAAAACCAAGAATNAAAGATTGGAAAGTACCTGTATTATCGTGTTCTGCTCTTGAAACAAAAGGTATTGATCANTGCTGGGAAACAATAAACAAATTAACACAACATTTGAGAGAAACTGGACAATTAATCATTAATAGAGAGAAGCAAAAAGAACTTTGGTTAGTCAAAGCAACCAAAGAAAAACTCCTTGAACAAATAGAGAATGATGAAGAATTTCAAAATGAACTGGAAATTATTAAACAAACGTTGTCTGATAAGGATAAATCAGTAAAAACTGAAGCAACTAATATGATTGAGAAGTTTATAAATAAACTTAGGAGAAGTAAATGATTGGAAAATTAAATCATATAGCCATTGCTGTGCCTAATTTAATAGAAGCCAGCAGTGTATACAACGATGTACTAGGTGCAAAAGTTTCAGAGCCTATTGCCATGCCCGAGCATGGAGTTACTACAGTCTTCGTAGAATTACCCAATACAAAAATTGAATTATTAGAACCCCTTGGAGAGAATTCACCAATAGCAAAGTTTATTGAAAAAAATCCTAAAGGTGGAATGCATCATATGTGTTATGAGGTTGAAGATATTTTTAAAGCTCGCGATGAAATGATTGCAAAAGGAGCTATTGTTCTGGGCTCAGGTGAGCCAACAAATGGTGCTCATAATAAACCAGTTATTTTTATGCATCCAAAAGATTTTATGGGCACTCTGATAGAGCTAGAACAAGTCTAGAGATTAGAATCGAATTCTGATTTTCGCAGCCAATCGATTGCCTTCAGGTTCCCTCCATGTGGTGCTGATTATTTTAGACGTAGTGGCTTCATCATCAAAATAATAACCCCCGCCTCTGGTGTAAACAAAATAGAAATTAGACAGGGGTGCTATTTCATATTTATACCGAATTTGGAAGGAGAGATTACCAATATTAATACTTTCCTCATTTTGTTCANTACTCACCATAAATCCTGAACTATCGACAAACCATCCTCGCCCTTCCTGATTCCTAAAAGCAAGCATCTCCAGTTTAAGTTGCAATTCCTGTTTCTCACTTGGATACCATCGAGCACCTATATTCATGTTACTTCTAGTTTGATTAAAAGTTCCAAAGTGATTATCGCTCAAATAAGTTAGCCAATTATTACTTGTGGAATGCCCAAGCCTAAACCAAAATCTTAAATTATCTTTAGGGTTATAAGAAAAGCCTCCACCTATCCTTTTCTTTTTGTTCTCAAAAGCATAATAATCATTAAAGTCATAAGCAATGCCTAAGTGATACTCCCAAAAACCATAAATTGGACTGCCATAACTGAGTTCAACATTGTATCCTGAACCTAACTTTACAACTGGAGCTATAAGACTCCCTCTTGTGATTTCATCGTCTCCGCCTTCTCCTTTAGCAAAAAAGTTAATGCCAATAGAGGAAGTATCTTTAAAACTTTGTCTGAAGAAAAGGGTATAAAATTCAGCCAAATTATCATTGGATGCATTGTTCTGATCCCAGTAATCAAAATTATAAAAACGGTTATTGATGGAAGAATCTTCAGGAAAATCTGTTCTGGTGTAATTAACACTGGCGCCATATGAAGCTAAATCATTTCTCCATAAATAGCCCATATCACTGATATTTAGATCCTCATCAAAATAATAAAATTCAGCACTATATCTCCATTCCTTGGATGGATGAAATGAAATAGCAGTTCTGCTACCAAATCCAGCTTCTTCTTCATTGGAATTGGACAACATTGCCAAGCTTTCAATCTTTATTTTTTCGCTTGGAAGGTACTGATAGTCAATGGCATTAACGGTTGCTTGTCGATCTATAAAGCTTTTTTCAGCGTGAGTAACCATGTAACCAATCTTATGTTCATTTTTTCGATGTAAGGCTCTGAATGCAAAAAAATCATCTCCTTCACTAAAATTCTCATCCGATTCAAAGGCTGAAAATATTCCAAAATCAGTATTTTCTCCAATCTGTGTATATTTAATAGCGGTATCAATGCCATTGCTATTGACTTTATTATCCTCACATTCAGATTCCAATTCATCGCTTCCACCTTCAGCGGAAGAATAACGAGAACAATCATAATTTGGCGAATCTCCAATTCTTCGAGTATGGAGAAGTGAATACAACTCAAAACCAGGGTACCAATCTAAACTGACATCAAAAATGGATTGACTTTGAGTAAAGAAAGGCCTCTTATCAGAGTAAAAAGTTTCCCTGGGTGAAAAATTAATAACAATATTGTCGCTCTCCACTTGCCCAAAATCAGGATTTATTGTCGCACTAATTTCTCCACCACGACCATTGTTATAAAAAATTTCTGCTCCTGCATCAAAGGATGAATCATCATCGATAAAATTATTATTGGCAACCACATATGGAAAGAAATCCAAACGACTAGGGTTCTTTTTGACTACTTTTATTTTGTGAAGTTCAGATAAGAATTTTGGCCTGTTAGGGCTTATACTTGGAAACATAACTTCAATGCCTAGATAACTAATGTAACGCTGGACACTCACTCCAATGGTTCTTTGCTCACCTTCTTGCTGACCCATTGGTACCATAGTCCAAGGTATAAAAAATTCAGAATACCAATTTTCATCTGACTCAGAAGTCTTTGCAAACCATTCTCCATCCCAATCTTTATCAGTTTGATTCTCATTAGTGACGGTGGCATCAATTAATGAATTGCTCAAAGAAACACCCAACACATAGGCATTGTTTCCATTGTTATCAAAATCAATGACCACTACATTGGCATCAGAATCCTGATTACGATCTCTTGGATGTCTTCTCCTGACTCTACTCTCTTCGTCTTGTGCATTAATAAATGCCACATACAACCCATCATCATCGGAATAAAAAAGGGCTTGTGTTTCCAGTGGTGTCGACTCTAGACTGAAGGGAACGGTTACATGGAAATCATTTAATACCTGTGCATTTTGCCATTCTTTTTCATTTAATTTTCCATCAATAATTATCTCTGCTCTTGGCGAAGAAACCATCAGAATGAGGATTAAAAGAATCCATTTATTTTTTCTAGTCATTAGGATGAATTAGTTTGATTAATGAATTTGCACTTTGAGTAATACTGTCAGTATTGATTGCTGAGTAATAGCTTATCTCTTGGTCCAAGCCTCTAAAATTCTTTTTAGTAATGGATTCCAAGTTTGGTCTTTTTTCTTTGGGTAAAGTGCCCGTTCCAATGCCACCGCCAAACTCAATGATAATACCTACTTTGAACGCTGTTGCAGTCTCCATGCAGCCCAGCCAATCGACTGGTCTGTATAATTGCTTGTAGAGTAAATCTCTAGTGAGGCTACCGTCTTGTTGATGGCAATCACTAGTAAAATTAGATAATACTTTTAAATCAGAGGAAGCAAAATTAACCTCATCTAAATGCGTGATGAACTGCTCCGCTGCCTCTCTCATTAAATCAGTATGAAATGCTCCTTCTGTGTCTAGCTTTACCGTTCTCTTCTTTGGATGAAAATCTTGAAAAGCTTTCTGACAAGCATCAATATCATGATCCATTCCACCAACAACTGTTTGTTTTAAAAGATTAATCGTTGCAACTTGGCAATTGTATTTCTCAGAAAATCTTTTTGCCTCCTCTTGCTCAATTGGCATTGCGAGCATTGACCCTTGACCATATTGACTCATGAGTTGGCCTCTCTTTCTAACTAAATGTAAAGCTTCCTCAAAAGATAAGGAACCCGATACAACAAGAGCAGTGTATTCCCCCAAACTATGACCCGCGGCTAATATTGGCTGCATTGAGTCATTGGTTAATTCATTGAACACTTTATAACATGCAACTTGATGGGTTAATAAAATGGGCTGTGTGTATTCCGTTAAACCAATTTTATTTTTTGGATCATTAAAGGACAGTTCAGCAATGTCATATCCAAGAATAGAAGACGCCTGATCATAGACATTTCGTGCCATAGTAAAATCATTATAAATATCATGGCCTATCCCTTGATATTGTGATCCCTGACCAGGAAATATATACATTATATTATTCATACATCTAATCTCATGTCCTATGATTGACTATTAAACAGTGAATACATTTATTGACAACCTATTTTGTACATTTTTTTTATATAATCTATAGTCTTCATGTAACTTTTTGTAACGATAACAGTACAATTAAACAAAGAGTACTATTATCAAATCTTTAAAATGGGAGTTCATACCAAGGATGAATAAAAAAAGAATAGCTATTATAGGTGCAGGTATTGGGGGAATGACAACAGCTGTAGCATTGTCTCAAAAAGGCATTGATATCAGTATCTTTGAGCAAGCTCCCGTATTGAGTGAAGTGGGTGCAGGACTCACAGTTACCCCTAATGCTACAAAAGGCTTGATGTACCTCAATCTAGGAGAAGAAATAGCAAAAGTTGGTATGGCTCATGAGAAACAAGGTGTCAGACATTACAAAACAGGCGATATGATAGTTCCCTTGCATAGAGGAAAAAAAATGCTTGAACAATATGGTGCTTATCAATTCCAGCTTCATAGAGCTGATATCCATGATGTTTTAGTGAATGAGCTTAAAAAAAATGCACCGGACTCTATTTATGTGAATCATGAGCTTAGTGATATTAAAGAATCTTCTGAATCTGTTGCACTTCAATTCACAAATGGAGAAAAACATGAATTTGATTTTGTCATCGGCGCAGATGGCAATAGATCCACTGTTAGAAATATTATTCTTGGTGATGATGAACCAGAATTTGCAGGTTATGTGGCTTGGCGTGGCTTAGTTCCAACAAAAGGATTATCGGAAAATGATTTTGATGATTGTGGATCTTCAGCATTCATATCACCAGGAAGAGTATTTGCAAGATATTTGGTTCGAAATGGTGACATCTATAATTATGTTGGATTTCTCTCAACAGATGAATGGGCAGAAGAAGGTTGGTCCATACCTTCAAAAGTTGAAACTATTCTTGATGTCTTTTCAGATTACAATCAACAGGTTAAAAATATTATTGCAGCGACACCCAAGGATCAGTGCTATAAATGGGGTATTTTTACAAGAAAACCGACACACAAATGGTCAACTGATAAAGTGACTCTTCTGGGTGACGCAGCCCATCCAGTAGAACCATTTATGGGACAAGGAGCCAGCACAGCCATTGAGGATGCAGTAGTTATTGGAAGAGTCATAGAAGACTCTTCAACCCCAAATGAAATTATAAAGCGTTATGAAAATGCTCGTATTGAGAGAGCTCACTTTATCACTGAACATTCCAAGAAGGCCGGACAAAGATTTACAGGTGCCAATCCTGATAAATACACTAAAGAAGACCACAAGAACGAAGAAGAATTAGGACTTTTTAATTATGATCCAGGTAGTGTTATAGTTTAGTCATGCAAACTATAAAAAAATTATTCTNTAGACCTCCATTTGTTGGATTACTTGCCTTCATAGTTGTTTTCATTACTCAGGGTTTAGGTCATACNTTGATGGTCTTAGTGGAACAGTTTTTTGGCTCTGACTATCAGTTTCAAGCGGCCTTTATACTAGGCTTGATTGGCACAATACTACTTTTTATTGGAATGAAAAATGACAAAGAAGTTCCAGCAACTTGGTTGGGATATTTTGCAGGATTTTTTCTTTGGACTGGGTGGGTTGAATTCTCATTTGTCTTTTATGCTGACTATCTAAATATTGTACAAATACTCCCTGATGGCAGTATTAATAAATTCCCTGAATATTTGGTGATGCAATCATCAATCGGGGTTCTAATGACCAGTCTTCTATATTTCTTTTTTAATCGGGAAACAAAATGTAATTTCTTTAGATTCTTTCAAAGAAATATGAAACTTTCAACAGGAAAACCAACAAGAGGTTATAAAAGAAATTATGCAGCTATAACCGCCATGGAAACTGTATATGTAATTTGGTTTTTTTACATTGTTCTTCTATTGCTATTTGAAGATTCATTTGTAGGAGATCGTCATACGTTAACCTATGCCTTCTTCTTCATTAATACTGCTTGGTCTCTTTATCTATTATACAGGCTGAGTAAATTCTGGAATGTAACAAGAGCAATTCGATATGCGATACCAACTGCAATTATTGCTTATACCTCCTATGAAATCATTGGTCGGTGGGGTATTTTAGTAGAATTCTGGGTTTATCCTAAGGAATATATGATGGAGTTAGCCATCATCTTAGGAGCCATATCAGTCGGAATTTTAATAGCTATTTTTACTCCAACAGGCGAAAAAGAAAAACTTTATAAAGAAAAAAATCAAGGTTAAATTAATGTATATCAATTTCTGGTATGTTGCCGAAGAAAGTAAAAATATTACTGATCAGCCTTTGAAAAAGAAAATGCTTGGGCAAAACTTTGTTTTATTTAGAGACAGCAAAGGAAAAGTAAAGTGTCTAAGTGATGTTTGCATTCATAGAGGAGGTTCTCTTTCGGGAGGAAAAGTGGTCGGTGATTGCATTCAATGTCCATATCATGGATGGCATTTTGATGGTGAAGGGTCATGCAAAAGAATCCCATCTATAGGCAAAGAAGCAAAAATCCCCAAGAGAGCGAAAATTGATGCTTACCCTACTGAAGAAAAGTATGGTCTTGTGTTTTGTTTTCTTGGAGATATTCCAAAAAAAGATCGATGTCCAATCTTAGAAATAAAAGAATTTGGGATGGAAGGCTGGGCTATCACCAATCAAAAACTAGCTTTTGATATTGATTACAAAAGATCCATTGAGAATGGTATTGATGGTGCTCATAATGAATTTGTGCATCCGACACATGGATTCTCCGGTGAAGATGATGACTATAAATCTCCTCCCATTGATATGAAATCAACTAAATGGGGAACCGGCTTTACCAATAAAATGTATGCACCTCCTCTTAAAGAAAAGTCAATGAGGGATGCAGCTGGTGAGAATCAAAATACATTTGTTGAAGCTGGCACAGGTCATCATGGGATCTCAATGCTTTGGACCTATATACACCCAACACCGGCTGTCCATATTCATCAATATATGTTTGAAACACCGATCGATGAAACTCATACCAATCTATATCTAATTACTGCCAGAAATTTTCTTACCGATAAAAAAGATGATGCGACAGTGATTGATAGAAACCAAGTTGTTGCATTCCAAGACCGAGATGTTCTTATGGGACTGCATCCAGTTATTACGCCCGATGAAACTAAGAATGAATTCTTTGTCACTATGGATAAGCCTATTAAACGCTATAGGGAACTCTTAGATAAATGGGAGAAAAAAGGATGGAGAATAAATAGTGAATTAGTTAATCGTAATAAACTATCCCATGCTTATGCTATTCCTAGTCCTGAAAGAAGAAAGAATAAAGGCTGGGTGATAGATTCGATACCCCTTATTTAAAATAAAGAACCATTGCTGTTACAATTAGTTACGATTTGATCCTTATAAGTTCAATCAGTAATACTATAATTAATTGATTTTTTTAAATTAAAAATACTATGTATATAAATTTTTGGTATCCAGTTTGTCTCAGTGAAGAGCTTAAGAAAGAGCCACTGAAAGTAACCATTCTTGGTCTTGATTTTGTCGCTTTTAGAGACAGTAACGGAGAAGCCCATTGTCTCAGTGATGTTTGCATTCATAGAGGTGGCTCATTATCAGGTGGACTTTGTCATGCAGAAGACAACACCATTGCATGCCCTTATCATGGNTGGCGATTCGATAAAACAGGAAAATGCATTAAGATTCCTTCTTTGGGGTTAAAAGGTAAAATTCCTCCTAGGGCAAAAGTAGACAGCTACCCTGTTACTGAAAAATACGATATTGTTTTTGCTTTCTTAGGCGATCTTCCTGAAAAAGAAAGATCTCCACTCTATGAAATTGAAGAATATGGAAAAGATGGTTGGAGAGCTAATAAAACAGTCACGCTAGATCTAAATTATAATTATGAACGTTCTATTGAAAATGCATTAGACCCGGCACACAATGAATTTATCCATCCAACCCATGGCTTTGAGGGATCAAAAAACGATTATCAAGTGAACCCATCAAAGATTACAGAAACTGCTTGGGGAGCTAATTTTGAACAATTATTTGATGCACCTCCCCTTGATCAAGAAATCTATGGTGAGACTGCGAGAGAAGAATCTGGAGAATTGACAGTTTTTGGTGGTTACCATGGCCCAAATGTAGTGATCACACAAATTCATACAAAAAAAGAGATCAATTGGTTTCATCAATACTTCTTTGAGCAGCCCATCAGTCAATTCAAAACGAAAATCTTTTTTGTCAATATGAGAAATTGGATTTTAGAGGAAAAATGGGATGAAATGGTAATGGAAAGAAATCTTATTATAGCGGGAGAAGACATAGCTGTCATGACTGATCTTAGGCCTCAAGTTACTCCTGATACTATGACAAAAGAAGTTCTGGTTCCTGCCGATTTAATTATGGGACAGTATAGAAAAACCATGAAAGGTTGGGAATCGAAAGGTTACAAGATTGATAGTGAAACTCTAGATAAAAACAAACATAAAATGGCCTTTTCAATACCCTGCCCTGCTAGAAAAAAAGAAAAAAACTGGGTACTAGACCCTGTACCATTGATTGAAGGTAAATAATTAATCGGTTTCTTTACTGGTATTAAAAACCCGATCCATATACGTTTCATTCTCTGTCACTGGTAAAGAATCCTTTTCAGGAATAATACCAGAGAGTGCTTGAGCCAATTCTTTCTTAAAACCCAATTGCATTTGTCTTGATATTTGTATCCTCTGGGCTTGTGGAGACCCAGCGCCATGAAGCGATTCAGTTAAGTAACCCACAGCATTCCTACCCAAAGTCATATTCTCTATCAAACGAAGTATTCTGATACGATCCTCAGGATCTAAATCTGGTTTTGTCGCTAAATACTTCTTAATAATTTTTCCTAAATCAGGATGCTTTAGATCTTTCTCGGAAGGCATGGAAGCCACTAAGCCTCCAGCGAGGTCTTGGGCCAAACGACCAATATCATAGGTGAACTTNGTTACATGATGCTTGCAAACATTGGCAAGCATATCATCATTAATAAACACACCTGATTCNAGCTTCTTAGCCTGATAACTGGATGAAATACCTGTTCCATAAATTGTCTCATTAAGATGAGTCATTTCAGTGAGCTTGTCTTTAATATGGGAAGCTTTCTCCACTCCGTTGTATTCTGCAATTGCTGCTGCTGCACCAATCAAAACATCACCAACACCCGATTTACAAACATAACTCCGTCTGTGATAACAAGTGAATCTTTCCACTAAACTGGCTGAGAAATCATACTCTCCATTCATAAAAATTAGTTCATTTGGGATAAATACTTCATCAAATANCACAAGGGCCTCTTGCCCTGCATAATTATTATTACCGGCATCGATTGGAGTATTATCCATATGCCTAGTATCGCCAGATTGCCTGCCATAAATATAAGTAATTCCCTTTGCATCAACTGGAATGGCTCCAACAATTGCATATTCTTTATCATTTTCTGTTAGACGAAGAGTAGGCATCACAATCATCCAATGTGAATTAATCACACCCGTTTGATGTGCTTTAGCACCAGTGATAAAGACTCCATCATCATTTCTATCTACAACATGAACAAAAAGATCAGGGTCTTNTTGTTGATGAGGCAATAAAGACCTGTCTCCTTTGACATCCGTCATTGCTCCACCTATCACTAAACCCTGCTTCTGAACGGATGTTAAGAAACTGAGAAATCTTTTGTGGTAATTAGTATTATTGGCTTGATCAATATCGTAAGTAACCGAATGTAGACTATTGATTGCATCCATCCCCACACACCTTTGAAAACATGTGCCAGTCAATTGACCTAATTTTCTTTGCATCTTATTTTGTAAAATTAAGTCTTTCTCACTTTCCACAATGTGTAAAAATCGATTGATCCGTTCATTGGTATAAGGCGAGACAGCGGTTGCTAAATCAGGATTCTCATTAGCAAGATCATAAGTTTTAGCCAATGCATTAATCGAAGGTTTGATTATGGGATGCTCCACTGGATCTTGAATGAGCTCTCCAAATAAATAAACATTGAGCTTCCTGCCTCTCAAGCTGTCAATGTATTCTTCGCCACTTGAAATCATATTCTTCATATAACTATTGTATCAATTTAGATGGCTCAAGTATTGAGTAAGATTTCTTAACAGAGTGGTTAACATTGTGATGCTAAGATAATAAACTTAGTTTATATTTAAAAAAGGTCAATCGTCTTGAACAACTTAAAAACAGAATTTTGTACCATCCAAGGTAAATGGGGTAAAAGGCAAGTAAGGTATTTAGTTTCGGGCACAGGGCCAATTATTTTTCTCCTTCATCAATCGCCAAAATCAGCTGATGAGTATAAGCCACAAATCAGTCAATGGGCATCGGATTTTACAATTATTGCTCCGGATACACCTGGTTATGGAGGGTCCGATCCTCTCAATGCTGAAAATATTACGATTCAGGATATAGCTGAAGCAACCATTGAATTAGCAGACTCATTGGGAATTGATCAGTTTGGATTGTATGGTTTTCATACAGGAGCCAGTATCTCAATTGCTATTGGTCATCAATTTCCACAAAGAATTTCTTCGATTGCTTGCAATGGAGTCGTGGTTTTAGAGGATTCTGCATTGGAGAAAATAATGGAAAACTATCTTCCTCCTTTCATACCTCAATGGGATGGCGGACACTTGACATGGCTTTGGTCCAGAATGAGAGAACAACTGATTTTCTTTCCATGGCATGAGAGAACAAAAGAAGCCAGAATGAAATTTGATATCTCTCCTCCAGAAATACTGCATGAAAATACACTGGAAGTTTTGAGATCAGGCGACCATTATAGAGCAGCTTATGGTGCAGCTTTTCAGTATAGAAATGAAAATTTTGTTCCCCAATTAACCATTCCAAATTTAATTACGGCTGCTTCTCTGGATCCATTGAGTGCATCTTTAAAAACACTTATACCTGCGAGCACTTCTGTTATAGAAGAGTCATTGGATCATCAAACAGCATTGGAGAAGTCAAGAAAACATTTACTAAAATTCCCTGCTTCATCTCATTATCAAAAACAAGAATCACAATGCTTAGATGATGATCTTTTAAACACAATCATTCATTGCAAAGAAGGAGATATTAGGCTTAAAAAGAATTTCAATAATGAAGAAGAATCATTGCTCATTATCCATCCTGCAGGAGGATCATCAGAGACGGTAAACTATTTAACGGATCCAATTTCAAAGAGTAAACCCTTAATCTCGATTGATTTACCCGGTCATGGTGAGTCTTTTAAGGACTTTGATATAAATAACTCAATGCAATTGAATACAAGAATTATCAATCAAGTTTTTGATGACCATTGTACTCAGTCAGCATCAATAATCTCATTCAATGACAGTTGCTCTTTATCCATTCAACTAGCCTTGAAATCAAACACTATAGTTAATCAACTGATATTAATAGAGCCTTGGTTTATGGATCAAATTGAGATTGATGATTATTTGGAATATGGATTGCCTGAAATAGAATTAGATTGGGCTGGGGGACATCTTTTAAAATATTGGTATATGATCAGAGATTCAAAACTCTTTTGGCCTTGGTATAAAAGAAAAGCTTCGGCAATTATCTGGGAACAGCCCAATATTGATGAAAATCAACTGCAAATTGAATTGACTGAGTTGATCCGAGCAAACATTCACTGGAGAGGAAACTTACGAGAACATCTTCTCTATAATGCTGAAGATAACTTAAAACATTTAACACTGCCCCTATTTATTGCAGCTAAAGACTCACATCCATTGATAGAAAAATATCAATCTTTGGCTCATGAACTTGATAATTGTAAATTGATAGAGCTCCCAGATAATATCAATGATTGGGGTGATATTATTTTAGCCAAAACTCAATAAATAATTCATTAGCAGTTACATTTAATGCATTGCATGATAATATTTTTTAATCTTTAAATTTAACTCGGCAGAGGAAAATTATAAATAATTCTAAGGAAAATAAATGAATCATAAACTAGGTCCAATATTCTTGGCGGAAGGAATAAGTCGGATGAATGTTATTACTTTTTTCTATTCCTGTTTTATTTGCATAGGGTTGCTAGCTGGAATGAATTTTGTTCAAGGCTATATTCTTACAGTGGTCTTAGATATTCCTATGTCAGGCCAAGGAACGATTACTGGAAACTTAGCTTTTGTACAGGAGATCATTGCGATTACTCTCATTGGTCCATTTGGAATCCTTTGTGACCGAATAGGAAGAAAGCCTGTTTTTGTTTTTGGAACAGTCCTTATATCATTGGGCTTTGCAATCTATCCTTATGCCAGCACATTAACAGAACTATTCATATTCAGAACATTTTTCGCAATTGGTGCTGCATCATTATCCTGTGTCTTGGCTGTTGTCACTGGAGATTATCCTGCAGAACGTTCAAGAGGAAAATTTGTCAGTGCTCACTCTGTTCTCAATGCTTTTGGTGTACTTGGATTTGCTGTTATTCTAGGAATTTTACCTAAAACACTCGAGGGTAGCGGGTTTGCCCCTATTGAGGCTGCAAAACTGACAATGCTATTGGCAGCAGTCATTGGTTTAATTTCTGCATGGGTCTTCTATAAGGGATTAAAAGGCGGGACCCCAAATGAAAATAGCTCAATAAAGACTGAAAAACCAGGTACTAAAGAGCTTGTGAAAGTTGGCCTTAGGTCAATGAAAAATCCCAGAATTGCCCTGTCATTCGCAGCCACATTCTTAGCAAGAGCTGATGTCTCAGTCAACGGTTTGTTCATTTCTCAATGGGCAATCATCAGCGGTAATGCTATGGGACTCACCCCTTCAGAATCCATGTTAAAAGTAGTTCCAGTAATCGTCATTACAAATCTAATAAGTGTTTTTTGGGCCTTTATTTTTGGTTGGATTATTGATCGGATTAATCGTGTTACAGCGATGACAATTGCTATGGGAATGGGCATGATAGCTTACAGTTTGATAATTACGGTTGATTCCCCTCTTGATATGAGTAATTTACCGATCTTTATTCTAATCTCTTGCAGTGCAATTGGAACGGTTGTAGCAACAGCAAGCTTAATAGGGCAAGAAGCCCCCATTAGAGAAAGAGGAACAGTAATTGGTTTCAGTTCATTCTTTGGTGCTATTGGAATTTTGATTGCCACAGCCGTTGGTGGACGTTTATTTGACCTTTCCCCAGCAGGCCCATTTTTATTGATTGCTTCTGTGAATGCTGTTTTATTTATTGCCTCTGTATACATTTTAATTAAGGCGCCTGGGGAAAACTTCAAAGAAAATCAAGAAACCTTATAGTGATGATTAAAAAAGCCTATGCCAATACCTCAGCCGGTCAATGCCATTATCGTTTTAGCGAGGGTGACAGTTTACCCGTAGTTCTACTTCATCAAACACCCAGTTCTTCTTTGATGTTTGAGGCACTGATGAATTCACTTAGNGGAATGAATATGTATGCTATTGATACTCCTGGTTTTGGTCAAAGCTTTGATCCCATCGGGGCTCCTAGTATTGAAGATTATTCAGGGTGGATACTCGAAGTGATAGATTTTCTCAATCTCGATAAATTTCATTTATTTGGGCATCACACAGGATCATCCTTAGCAATACAAATCAGCTCAGAACGACCCAAAGATGTTCTGTCTTTAAGTATGATTGGTCCTTTCTTTGCTGATGAAGAAGAAAAAAATGAATTAAAAAAAAGCGTTGGCACTGATTGGTCACCCGATGAGAATGGTGATTTTCTCAATACTGTATGGCATTTAACTGGAGAAGTTTTAGGCGCTAAGGGTAATTTGGAATTACAACATAGGGAAACACTTGATGCACTTAGAGCTCACCATTCCTCTCATCAATCCCACCATGCTATATGGAATCAGGATGTTATCGGTTTATATAAAGCTATAAATTGTCCCAGTCTTGTTATGTGTGCAAAAGACGATGTGATGTATCCATTCTTTAAAAAAACCAAACTCATTAAATCCGATTCAGAAACTCTTGAAATTGAAGGAAAGAATCTAGGACCNGATTTAGATACACAAGCCATTGCAAATAACTTCAAATCATTTATAAACACTGTATAAGCATTATGAATGACAATAAATTAAAAACCCTGACTACCATGACCAGCTGGATATTGTTCTTGCTGTTTTTAGTTGTCTTTAAGAATATGGCTGAAGTGCCTACCGTGCCAACAGAATCTCCTGAAAGATTATTGCTGCGTAATTTTCATATAGCTATGGGGTCATTGTTATTTATATGCAGCTTGTTTAGAGCAGCACTATGGCTTGTATTTCCACCTCAGAATAATAATTCTAAACTACCAGATACTTCTTATGCACAAGTTCATGTGCTTCAATTCAGTCTTTATTGTGCTTTTATTGCTCAAGGTATCTCAGGGATATTGAGTGCATGGTGGGATGGATTGATTCAATTTGTGCCTGGTGTTGACACAATGAATCATGGATTATGGGTCACAGTAGGCTACCTACATAGTGCTTTTGGATTTTTTTATATTAACCTCATACTCTTTATAATACTTTTTAGAATTTATCACATGATTCGTTATCGGGTTTTTAGCCTGAATGTATTTGCTTAATCATTATGAAAAAATACCTTAAAACTGCAAAAAAACGTCATTGGTTATTGATCATCATTCTTTTATCAACCTCCTTTTATTTGCCCTTTCTTATTTTTGGAGCTTATCCTTTTGCTACAAAAATTAATCTATCTGAAGACGCTATCACAGAATTAACTTCTGATATGTATTTACCCAGCTACTATGAATCCTCTTCCCCTTATCAAGGAGCACTTCCTGAGTTAACAGAAGAACAGAGACTTCTAGAAGAAAATGCTTTTAAAAACTGGGATGGGGGTAAATGTAGATTCTGTCATACAGTCAAGAGTGATGATCGGGATCGAATGGCTCCTAATTTGAATAGAATTTTTGGAAAACCAGCAGGGGTTTCTAAAAACTTCACTTACTCTAAAGCTTTAATTCAGCAACGAGAAAGTGGATTAATATGGACACCTGAGACAATGGATGGTTTCATATCCGATCCAGAGGGATATATTCCTGGTAATAGAATGAGAGTGAGCGGAATCGAAGATGCAGAAACTAGACAATTAATTATCAATCATCTTTTAAGAGAATCGAAGTAAAAAAGTTACGAAATGTTACGATTACTTGCTATCAAGAGTGGGAAGATAGTCACTGTTTATTTTTATTAATGAAGAATTAGTATAAAAGGAGAAAAAAATGTCGATAAAATTTGAGACTGAAATTGATTTTAAATCCAATACATGGAACAGAGANGCTTGGGCAAGAATTCAAGCTGATCTTGATTCTGAAAAAGAATCCATCTGTTACACCACNGGACAAATCCTCGGGGTAAAACCAGGNGAAGCAGTTAAACAACTTTGTGGTTTTGAAACTTTTCTTTGCACACGCTTAATGCCAGCAGCTGAAGATGGAAGTATTCGACGCTTAAACAAAGAAGTCATTTTCTATACTGACTCAAGAACGGGACAAATGATTGATCAATGGACTAATCCATGGACTGATGAAGTGGTTGACGTTGTCCATGTATCTAATGACCCTTTTAATTATACAATTTCAGAATGGCTTATTCTTGCACCGGAGGACTTTGGTGGAGGAAAAAAAGGAGAACCAAGGAA
>JGI26060J43896_10000011_pt1 | contig 70753 bp, 53 predicted proteins | sample MarorgKNORR_S2LV_6_FD_43896 | JGI IMG/M metagenome (IMG submission 43896) | reverse complement strand
AAGAGTGTCCCTAAGAGTAAAGCAACTTCTTTGGCATGATCGGGTGTCTGGATATCAGGTGCAGTTGCAATCTCAACTAAAGGCATACCAAGACGATCTAAGGTATAGTAAACTAATTCCCCCTCATCTGTAGATTTTGTTTCGAGTTTTCTAGCGGAGTCTTCCTCGAGACAGATAACATCAACACCAACATTTCCTAAATTAGACTGAATATATCCATTCGTAGCCACTAAGGTCGTTCGTTGAAAGCCGCTAGTATTTGAGCCATCGACTACTGTCTTCCTCATTGCTTGCATAGAAGAAACTGGTTTTGCATTCATCATTGCAGCGATTGTCAAAACAGTATCTACTGCTGCACTATCGTGATCTAATGGGGGAGCCTCATCTAACTCTATCAATCCTGCATTTGGTGATTGAACATAAACAAAAGAACGATTCCTACGAGATTCGAAACGTGCGGTAACATCAATTTTCCCACTCTCTCCTTGCGCTGCACGTAACTTCCTATGAGAACGACTCCACTCTTGAGGAATCTCATTTAATCCAAAATCATATAATTCGCTTGGCATACGAGAATGAAGTTTTCCNGTTGCTAATTGCTGATGNATTTCTAGACCNCACATGAAACCTAATCCTTCNGGATTGAGATTATCGGGAGAAAAGACATCACCCCATGGTTCCATATTAATCACAGAGACAAGGTTATCTTTCATAGCCTAAACGGCAGACTAGGTGAAACTATATTGGTCGTTTTTGGGCCTATAAAGTTGTCCTCCTTGGCATAATTGTTGTAATATTTTATCAACTGTTAATTCATCTATCTTCTTGGGAATTGCTCGATTATAAATTGAACTAATAGTAGCTACATTATTATTTTCTGCACAAATATCTCTAACAATCTGAGAGATTATTGTTGAAGTATTTCTTTGCCGAACAGATACTCCCGAATACTCTGATTCGTCCTCAATACCTGCTTCTTGACGCCAATGCTTGAAGACTGCTAAGGAAACTTTAGCGTCCTCAGCAGTTGCATTTTCTCGAAGATACATTCTAGCATGTGCTTCAGTTAACCGAATTAATGCCTCTAATGCCCTAGCAGTTATAGGGACTACATTGGACTCTCCCTCATCTTGATCTTCTCTACCAAATGATTGTCTTTCTTGTACATAATATTCTAATATTAACGCCATTACATCTTGATCAATATTAGGATGAAAATTTCTCTTAGCAAATGCAATATATTTTCGAAGGAACGAGGGGGTTAAATGTTCAGTCCCATCAACTCCTTCTTTCAAGATTAAATCCTTATCTTGATCTTGAGGGTCATCTGCCATATATTCATCAATCAAAGCTTCAGGAACTCCGCGTGTTCTACTTCGAAGAATATGTTTAGCAATCATTTCATCATGTTCTGCCCTAACTTCATCTCTCATCATCCATATGATATCAAATCGAGATGCTAAAGGAGCAGGAAGTCCTGTTTCACCGAATGAACGTAGGACGCTTTGATTCGCACCTCTCTTTGAAAAACGCCCATCTTTGGGATTAGCCGCTGCAATAATAGCACATCGAGATGGTAGTGATGCAGTAATTCCACCCTTTGCAATATGAATCGTTTGTTGTTCCATGGCAGGATGCATTACATGCCTATCCTCCTTACTTATTTTATCGAATTCGTCTATCGCAGCTAAACCTCTGTCTGATAGAGGTAATACTCCCGCTTCTAAAGAAAATCTACCATCAGCAAATGAATCTTTGACGGCGGCGGCTGTTAATCCTGCACCGGAAACACCCCCTCCCGATGCGAACTTCCCTCTAGGAGATAATTCTGAAACATATGTCAACAACTGAGATTTAGCAACCCCAGGATCACCCATTAATAGAATATGAATATCGCCTCTAGTACGAGTTCCATCAGGATTTTTCCTTGAAACCCCTCCAAATAATTGGAGAGCTAAAGATCTTTTTACAAAATTCATTACCCCTGTGGCATAGATAGATGGAGCAATAGAATTTTGCATTAGCCTAAGAAGATCTTCTCTTTGGGATATTGCTAAAATTTGTTCTTCTTCTTCGTCAGTAATTTTAATTTCAGTAAATGGAACAGATTCATGTTCCGAACTAATAAGATGATAAATAATATCGAACATTGGTGTTTTTTTATTTTTCACAACTTCACTATAAACTACAGGTATCATATTAGCAACAATTCTTTGACCTGGTAAATGCTTGTTTACTAAATCGCCTTCAATAAGGACTTTTGCTCGACCAGGTTGAGCGCCACTTTCAACTGATTCTGGTAATTCTTGAATTTCGATCCATTGATTATTTATTAATCTTGAAACATTAAAAACAAGATTAAAACGCGTTGCTCCGCCTCTACCGGCAGTTTCGCCACAACCTCCTTGATCAGCGGGTGGACACCTTAATGGCTCAATTAATTCTCTCTCATTATTTTGAGCTATTTCCTGACTAACTCCACATGATTCACATTGGAAAACTGCAATATGCATTCTTGGTTTAATCTCAGATATTTTAATTACTTGGACATCGCTACTACGTAATTTTTCAATATCAGCGGAACCAATTGAACGAATTGCACGACGACTATCCCTTGGAAGTTCACCAACTCTCAAGATGACATCTAACTCTTCACCCCGTTCTCTGCATATTTGCCTTAAAGTTTCTTTACCTGTGTTTAAAATTTGACGAGGGAATAATAAAATATCTTCTGCAAAGTCTGGATCAAAAGCTTCAAGTTCATGAAATGGGACATAAAGTGTAGGAGTGATTGACTGTTTGGAAAGCAAAGTAAATATTTCAGTTTCCTTGGCTTCTAAAAAGAATGTTTTCCAACGAGCAGAGGAGTCATGTGCTGCCATTGTCATATCTATTCCTCACCGGGCTTTGCTCCGACATACTAACGGTCTATAACCAAATTGGAGAGTTTATGATACCCCCTGACTTCTAGTGGAGTTTCAAAGTATTACCAGTTTCAAAATACCCTATTTACGACTTCCACTGCAAGATATTTTTATTTTCGCCGAGGACTTTAGAAAATCCCTCTACGTTGGATTCAAGTCTGACCCCTCTATGGAACACTATGGAATTCACTAGAGTTGATGATGATGTGCTACTAAGATTAGATCCGGGTGAAGAAATTCATGAGTCCATTCAAGGACTCCATATTCATGGAATTACAAGTGCAGTTATAACAAGTGGAATAGGTAGATGCCATGATGTCGAGATTGGGTATTTAGATAGCCAAAGAATATATCAAAAAATTCTTCATCATGATTCAATGGAGTTACTGTCAACACAGGGTAACTTAGCACCTGGGCCAGACGGTCCTTTCACTCACTTACATGTTGTTCTTGCCGATGACAAACATGTAGTCCATGGAGGTCATTTATTCAGAGCTACCGTTTCTGTTACTGCAGAAATACATCTCAGAGTACTAAGTAGAGATTTAGGTTCAGATATGATTTGTAGAGTGGCTGATGAAAGTGAATTTGTACAATTGAAATTCAATGAGGAGTGAAATATGCCCTTGCATAGTTTTAGTCCCTTAAAAGGAGAGATTAGAGTTATTTCAATAGATTCAGAATCTCTAAAAAATAATCTTCTAGATGATCCTACAGTGCGTCAAGTTGCAATTTATCTTCCCCAAAATTGGGAAACAAATGCAAAAGAATATCCATTATTAGTAGATCTAGTTGGTTTCACAGGCAGTGGATTTGCACATACGAATTGGAAGCCTTTTCAGGAGTCTGTACCTCAAAGAATTGACAGATTAATTGATGAGGGAAAAATGGGTGAAGTAATAGTTGCACTCCCGGATTGTTTTACATCATTAGGAGGGAATCAGTACATCAATAGTCAAGCTGTTGGGAACTGGGCTGATTTTTTAATAGAAGAAATGATTCCAGAAATTGAATCTCTTTTTCCGGTAAAGAAAGGTGGAGAAAATAGAGGTGTTTTTGGAAAGTCAAGTGGGGGTTATGGGGCAATGGTGCACGGTATGTTGTATGGAGCTGAATGGGGAGCAATAGCCTGCCATTCGGGAGATATGGGATTTGATTCTCTATTTTTAGGAGACTTCCCTAAAACATTAACTCATCTCGAAAAACATGGAGGGTTACAAGGTTTTCTTGATTATGTCAAAGATGTAAAGAAATTAAAAGGGCTAGATTTCCATGTACTAATGATGGTTGCTATGGGCGCTTTTTATGATCCTGATGAATCTGCACCAATGGGAATTAGTATACCTGTTAATCTCAAAACTTGTGTCGTTGATGAAAAAAGATGGAATCTATGGCTCAGTCATGACCCTGTACACATGATTGAAAGAGATGATGTGCAAAAAAATCTCAGAAATCTAAAAGGACTATACATTGATTGTGGATTTAAAGACCAGTATAATTTACATTTTGGTGCAAGACAACTAGTAGAAAAATTAGAGAATTTTAGTATCAATCATATTTATGAAGAATTTGATGATACTCACTCGTCGATTGATTACAGAATGGATGTATCACTACCATTCTTATACAAATCATTAACAGAATAGAAATTATTCAGATTTAGAACCAAGGAAATATTCCCCTATTTCTGGATCTGTTAAGATATGCTTGGCATCACCCGAATGAACTACTTTTCCTCCAGCAAATATGTATCCTCTATCTGAGCGGGCTAAAGAAAGACGAGCATTTTGTTCCACTATTAATACTGTAATTCCTTCATCTCTTAGGGCATCGATTCTTTCAATTATTTGTTGTTGATAAAGAGGGCTTAAAGCAGCAGTTGGTTCATCGAGGAGTAAGAACTTTGGATTAGAAATTAAAGCCCTAGATATTGCTAACATTTGCCTCTCACCTCCTGAAAGGGACGCCGCTAAATCGTGAACTCGTTCCTTGAGATCGGGAAACATATCTAGCGCTCGTTCTATTCTCTCATTCAGAACTGAGCTGGAGAGACTATTCCCCCCCATTTGTAAATTTTCAAAGATAGTAAGTGAAGGAAATACATTATCAACTTGAGGAACATATGCTATTCCTCGATTAACTAGTTGATCAGTTCTCCATCCAGACACTTCATTACCATCATGTAATACACTTCCAGAATAATGAGTGGCTATTCCAAAAATAGTTTTAATAAAAGTTGATTTTCCACAACCATTAGGACCAATAATGGTAACAAATTCTCCCTGCTCAACATATAGGTCGATATCATAAAGGATTTGTACAGAACCATATCCGCCATTAAGTCCCTTTACGTCGAGTATTCTTGTCATATCATTCCTCCTCTCCAACCGAACCAAGATATGCTTCAATTACTGCTTTATTTGACTTGACTTCATCCGGTGTACCTATCATTAGAACTTCGCCCTCATTCATCACAATAATCCTGTCAACTCCTTGACGAAGAATAAAATCCATATTATGTTCAATTATTAATATTGAAATCCCTGTTTCATTAACAGTTTTTCGAAGATTATTAAATATTTTCATTGCTAAAGGACCAGCAACTCCGGCTACTGGTTCATCGAGTAATAGAAGATTAGGGGAACCCATTCTAGATCTACCAATATCAACTAATTTAGATTGGCCTCCTGATAGTTCACTGGCTAAATTATGAGCCATATGAGGAACTTCTAATTCGTCAAGAATTGCACTAGCCTCGACTAATCTATCTTGTTCTGCCGAACGGCTTTTCGGGAAAAATAATGATTTCCAAAAATTAGGAGAAAATTGCTGCCTTGGAGGAACTAATAAATTTTCAATAACAGTCATTTCACGCCAAAGTCTAGTATGTTGGAAAGTTCTAGTCATCCCTAAACTATGAATTTGATCAGGTCTCATATCGGATACATCTTTACCATGGATTTGTATAAGCCCAGATGTTTGATTTAGAAGGCCGCTAATACAATTAAAAGTAGTAGATTTACCACAACCATTTGGTCCAATAAGGCCTACGAACTCCCCCTCTTTAATCTCGAATGACACATCTTTTACAGCTACAAGACCACCAAACTCTTTACGTAGATTTTCTACTTTAAGTACAGTTTTCATTCAACATCTTCTCCTTCGTGTATTATTTGTTTAAACTCAGGTCTAAATGGAACTTCTGGGATTAATCCCTTGGGATTTAATTTCAATGAAAATAGCATCAAACAACCGATTAATAATACCTTTACATATGCCATATCCGCTCTAACTATCCCATTGGTGAATGATTCATCAATAGAACGTTCACCCAGCATGAAAAGTGTGAATAAGAATACAAATACTCCTGATACTCCTATGTCAGAAATTACTTTATTTCTTATTAAAATACCTAAAATTGCTATAATAATGAATATCTTTGTAACATCCCACTGATTTGTAACCAACCATTGGAAGAAACTATCGATTCTATCTGCAGTAGTATATAATGGAAGATCTGGTGACCCCTGAGCAGCAACTAATACATTGAATACGAATTCCATAAGAACTATGATGAAAGCACCAATTATCATACCCTTATTATTTGCTTTACCACCTATAATAAATGCTGCCCATACAAGGAAAGTAGAACGTGCAGGGGACATTAAGGAAGGTTCGAAACCTGTAAGTTTCCAAGCCCAAAGTACTCCCGCAAGACCTGCTATTGCTCCTCCCAAAGCAAGACTTGCCGCTTTATGAGATAAAACATTGTGACCATGATGCTGAGCGACTTCTTCATCTTCTCTAATAGATTTTAGAATTCGGCCCCAAGGAGATGATAATATTGTTTCAAGAAGCCACCAAACGAGTATTACTGAGATAATTCCCATAATCGCTAGAAGCATCATATATGGTGCTGGTTCAATCGCACCATTGGAAGAAGTAAGATTCAACAATTCGCCGACCTTATCGGCTGGCCCAATAAGTGCTGAATCATTTCTACAAGAATCGGCGCTAATATAATTTTGATCTGGACCGATCGGAACTCCTCTTCCACAAAACCACCATTGTTTCAATGGGAGAGTATACTTCGAAATACCAATCGCAGAACCGATTGAACCTACCCTTAGGAGAGGCTCTCCGGCTAACAATACACGAACAATTTCACCAAGAGAAATTGTGACTATAGCAAAATAATCCATTCGTAAACGTGCTGTTGGATATGCTAATGCCCATCCAAATGCAGCTGCTAATAATACTGCTGCAATAGTTGCAGGTAAAACATGCCATGCATAACCATGAACTTCGGTAGGAGCGGTTAGAATACCGACTGTCATAGCTCCTATACCTACGAAAAATATAACTCCAAAGTTAACCATTCCAGTTACTCCAGTATGAAGATTTAACGAAAATGACATTAATATAAAAATTGATAATGTCAAAAGAACATTTGAAACTTGAAGGGCTTTATTGAAATTCATTGTATCTGAATTAGAAATAGGTAACCAATAGAGGAATAAAAATAGAATCAGGAGTAAGAATATAAAAATTATATTAGATCCTAAATTACTTTCACGGCCATATCTCAATCGAGAGGTGAGATAGGCATTATTTTTCCATGGAGTCGAAAAAGATGAGATCATATTTTTCATAGTAGATCTAATATTAGATTTAATTAAATTGATTAGTGAATTATAGCGTCTAATATTTTCTTTACCTACGCTCTTTATTCCTGAATAATATGTACTTAATGCTTCAGAAAATATTGATTCCCTAGGCTTTCTTGCAGGTTTAATAGTCTCATTAGAAGAATTAGAAATATATTCATTGCCCTGAATTAACCCATATGCAAATATCAAAATTGGAATCAACGGCCAAACAAGATTGTCGACAGAGGATATTAAATCAAGTAGCCAGATTTCAGTTTGCATAAGGTCAAACCAAGACAAATCGAGATCAGATGGGGTCCCTATATCTGCTAAATAGTAGGGAGAATCTTCTGGTTGTAAAACGCCATCATTTCCTAATAAAATGTCTAAATTTGTTTCGACAGATCCGTTTGTAGTACAAGCATCAGAACAAGCTCCTGGAGAAAATGAATGCTTATCGATAAAACTGGCAAATCGATGGAAAATATAGGAACCAATACTAAGAGTAGCAAATGTTTGGGCACGATCTGAACGATTATTCCACCAATGTTGAAGCCCTAAAACTCCTGTTAAAGGGAAAATACTTAAGAAATATGTAACTACTTTAGAAGGTTCACTAGTTATTTCTCTCTTACGCCTTAATCGATCTATTTTCCATTTTTCATAAGCATCACCAATTCCTTCTGGCATGATCATTAATACTGCAACAAGGAATATGTAGGGCATTACTCCATCCATAGCAGTATAATTAGATCGCCCTAAGGGGCTGCCAATACCAATTAATATTGGCGAAGAAAGCGCTCTAACAAAGCCGACTATTAGTGAAGCAATGATTGCCCCCGGAATTGAACCAATAGTTCCTAAGACTATAACGGCAAAAGATGGCAGTAGTAATGTAAAAGCAGTCTCGGGATTATATCGAAGAGTTATTGCAAATATCGCTCCACCTAAACCTGAAATNCCAGCAGATAAGAATGCACTAGTTAATTGTACACGCTCCACGTTGATACCACTACTAGCTGCAAGTTCAGGATTATCTGCAACTGCTCGCATTTTTCTTCCAAGCCTAGTTTTTGTTAGTAATAAAAGAAGAAGTGCAACAGAAGAAAAAATAACTGCTGGAACCACACCTTTGTAATATGCATAATTTGTAGTTGCAGCAGTTACACAATCTACATTGGTATCATACATTTCAAAAAAGGGCTTAGACACTTCACTAACAATTCTTGATAAAATTGGTTCACCTGTTTCATCAATTCCAGTCTGCTCACAATTATAATTATTGTAACTTGTAGCTGCATCATATCTATTATCTCCGTCTAAATCAATAAAAGATTCGAATAAACCATTAGTCCCTACATCATAAACACCATTTCCATTAGCATCCCAAAATGGTTCTGCTGGACCAATTCCTTGTGTTCTATCTCCAAGATTAAAACGAAATTTAGTCGTTGGAAGTTCCCATCTCATAGTTGGCATTCGCCAATCTGAGTCTGGTTCAAACATATTCCTCCCTGCACCAAATCGTAAATATGTCAATGCTCGAAGAATTAATGCAACACCTAAAGATGCTATCATCATAACTTGAGGTGAGGCTTTATCTTCGCGAAAACCTCTGTAAACGAGTCTATCTATAATTATTCCAGCAAAACCTGTTAAGATAAAAGCCGCAAGAAGAGACCAACATAATAATGACCAAGTTAAGATACCATCTTTAGGTGCATCATACAAAGGAACAAAATAATCGCTCCAAATCATTATCATTGCTAAGTACATACCAATCATAAAGAACTCAGATTGTGCGAAATTGCCATATCTTTGAACTTTATAGGTTAGAGTTAATCCAATAGCAATTGCAAGATAAGTGGAGGCCCATGTGAGAGTTCCAGTACTGATAGAAATTAGATCTAATGTTATAGTCGCCCGTGTATCGAGACCTTGGAGTAATGCTTCTAATGTAATAAAAACTACACCCAACATAAATAGTGGTGAAATTAACATCGCAAAAGTTTTAATCCGACCTTTTTGAAGGTTGTCGAAGAAAATTTTCACTACCAAAAATCCTGCAGATATTGATTCTAATAATTGTAATAACCAAATTAAATCAGTAGGTAATTTATCGAAAAGAATGATATCGAGGAGATTGAGAGATCCATTGCCATAAGATAACCCCAGAAATAGAGAATCAAAGAACATTACTAAGGCAATAATTGACCTTTGATGAAGTGTTGAAAGTTGATTATAATTTTCACGTATCTGCTGGAGCATTAACTACACACACACTAAATCATAATTTTGAAATTTAAAAAAAAAAGGGCAGCGTGGCGGGAAATCCCGCCACACTGCTTTACGTAGCCTGTTTAATCTAAATGATTAATCAAGACATTCCGTTTGCTGGATCCCAGCTACGGTTGCAAGTGAAGGCAACGTTGCCATCAACATCTTCTGTGAAGTCACCTACACAGTATCCTGCACCAGGGCTGTCTCCGTTAGCAAGGAAAGAGATTGTTCCACTCGCTCCTTCTAATCCTTGACCAGTAGCCATGATTACTTGGGATAATGTAGCTGAAGGTGATGCCATTTGCGCGAATGCAGCTAATGCCATTATAACAACTCCATCGAATGCTTCAGCGGTATAAATACCACCAGCACAGTCAGTAGATTGACCACATAGGNTAGCGAATACATATCCTACAGTACCCATTGTTCCAGATGCTGGCTTGGTAGCAATTATGCCATCAACGCTAGCACTTGTATCTGCTGCTAGACCTTCTTCAGCAATTCCATCTCCACCATATACTTGGCCAGACCAGCCTTGTGAAGCCATCTCATCGATAATCATTCCACCATCTGCTGCATATGATACTAATACTGCTGAAGTACAGCCACTGTCACTCATTGCTTGAACAGCTGCTGAGAAATCAGTTGTTGTTTCTTCATATCCAATAGTTGTACATAGCGTATGACCAGCTGCTGTGAAATCAGCAGTGAATGAATCTGCAAGACCAGATCCATATGCGTTAGTCATATGAACTAATCCAACTGTTCCATCTGTTGGCATATCTGCTTGTACTACTGCACTAAGTGCTTGACCTTGCAATGCATCGCTTGGTACTACACGGAAGAAATCAGGGTAAGCTGTTGCATCCGATAGTGCTGGGCTAGTACTTGCATAGGAAATCTGAGGGATTCCTGCTGCTGAAAGTACTGCATTAGCTGCCATTGAAGCACCAGAGCAAGCTGCTCCAACTACTCCTACAACACCAGCATCAACTAGTGATTGAGCTGCAGATGCTCCCATAGTTCCATCACAACCTGAGTCAGCATAAACTATCTCGAATTGAACCATACTGTTCCAACCGATTGTGTTAGCCATACCAACAGCGATTTGAGATGCTGCTACGAAGCCCATTGCATATACTGCAATAGGTCCTGTTGCATCATTAAGGAAACCGATCTTTACAGTAGCTCCCATAAATGGTGCTGCAGACAAACCATCTGTAGCAGTCCACATCATGTTGCAGTTGAAGTAATCTCCATATGTAGGTACGTGATTGAAAGAACATACATCGTATCCACTTCCTGAAACGTCACCATTAGCCATGAAGTTGTGTACACCACTTGCTCCAGCGTAATCCGTACCAACCATATTTAGATGAGAAGACATATCTGCTCCATCGTCATGCATAGCTGCTTCACCGATCATCATTACTGCGTCAAATGCTTCAGCAGTATAGATTCCTGAGCTACATACAGCATCTGCTGCACAAGTAGCCGCGAAATCTCCTGATCCTGCTTCTGCTGCTCTAGGCATTGTTACTTGAACTCCATTTGCTGCTGCTGGATTAGTATAATCTTGCAGAGCGGACTCGCCTGCTATTCCATCAGCACCGAATACAGGAATTGCTGCACCCATTACTGCCATAGTCTCGATAATCATTGCACCATCAGTAGAGTAAGATACTAAGACTGCTGAATCGCAACCCGCATCCATTACTGCTTGTACAGCTGCTGAGAAATCAGTAGATGTATCTTCATATCCTGCCTTTAAGCAAAGTGACATGCCCATATCTAGCCAGAATGACTCGAATGAATCTGCCAGACCTGCTCCGTATGCGTTAGTCATGTGGACTAATGCAGGGTTAGTTACACCACTTGCTGCAACCATGTCAGCCATAGCATCGCCTTGAATAGCGTCACTAGGAACAATACGGAAGAAGTCAGGGTGTGCTACTGAATCAGATAATGCAGGGCTAGTACTTGCATAGGAAACCATTGGAATTCCTGCTGCTGTAAGTACTGCGTTAGCACCCATTGATGCACCGGAGCATGCTGCTCCAGCTACTGCTACTACTCCAGCGTCAACTAATGATTGAGCTGCTGTTGCTGCTGCTTGTCCATCACATGCTGAATCTGCTTCTACAATTTCAAAAGTATATCCATCATTTGCTGCAGTTAGAGTTGATGCTGCTGCTGCTGCTGAAAAAGTGAATCCTCCAGCATATACTGAGATAGGCCCAGTTGCATCATTAAGGAATCCAATCTTAATTGTAACATCTTCTACTACAGGAGCTACGAATACTGGATTTGCAGCCATCATATAGTGTGCTGCAATCTCATCGGCAACTGCGTTACCAAGATCTGCACTGAAACCTACTACTGTACCGTCTGCATCAAGACTCTCGAATGGAGGGTAAGTTGTATCTGAACAAAANCTTAGACTACCAGATTCTAGAACATGTGTTAGTCTGCTACCTTCTGTTGCCATAGGGTATGCAGTTGCTGTTGAAGAGTCTGTATCATCAGTTAATACAACCATACCATCGAAAGAAGCTCCGAAGATTAGGTCATACTCGCCAGAATCAATTACTGCTGTAATTGCTACATTCAATGCGTCAAGAAGTTCTGAATTGCCATCTGCTACAGCCATACCAAAAGTCTCATCTGAGAAAGTAACCATTAAATCGCCAGACAATGCTAGTACTGGTGAATCGCCCAAAGCATAGTGTGCTTCACCATTACTAATTGCTGCAGTTACTTGAGGGAAGTCTTCGTATGCTAGAATTGTTGCAAGAGGTAAATTCTCATTTGCCCAAAGATCTGAAGTTGTTCCAGTCTGTACTGCAACCACAGTACCATCTACATTCATATCAACTGGATCGTTGATAGCAGTAGCATCCGCTGAACCAATTACACCTTGGCTACTAGTATAGTAACCGCGGGTGAAATCAACAATGACTTCTCTGTCAGCTGTTTTGGTCATGGAGGAAAGGATTGCATCACACATCTCTCCGGCGTTCAAGTTGGGGATAATCGGGGTCCAGTCAGAAGTAATGAAATCTGCACTTACATCATCTGCAGGTGTCAGTGACCATTCTTCTACTGGTTCGTCGTCATCTCCGCCTAAGCATCCAGCAAAGGCTGCTGCTAGCATACTTAGGGTCATCATCATTGCAATTATTTTTTTGTTATTCATAGGATACTCACGTTCCGGTAAGGTCTTCGACAACGTATAACAGTTATAGAGTCTCTTAGTGTTGTACCCAAATGTGTCTTTTTAGGTATATTTACTATATTCAACTATGAAATAAAAATTAAGATAAAGTCTAGGCGGATTAAAAGAAAATATCAGACAGAGCAATTCATGCAGTAGTTATTGGTCGCAGGCATATGGATGACACCCCTTTGGACTACGCTTCATCAGGAGTCGACATAGATGCAGAGGGTGTTGCAGTTGCTAGCCTAGTAGGCGCTCTTTCTGCATCCGTTAGAAAGAGTGGGGATTTTGGAGCACCAGTACCACTCCCTGGGGGTTTTGGGGGAATTATAGAATTTGGAGATTACAGGTTGGCATTAGCAACTGATGGAGTTGGATCAAAGTTAATGATAGCTAATGAACTTCGTAAATATCAAGGCGTTGGGATTGATTGTGTCGCTATGAATGTTAATGACTTACTATGTGTAGGAGCGGAACCAATTGCTTTTGTTGATTATATTGCAGTACCTAAAACAGATCCAGAGACTCATGCAATACTTGGAGCATCTCTAGCAGAAGCATGCAAAAGAGCAAGGATAACTTTAGCTGGTGGAGAAACTGCAACATTACCAGGTATTGTAACAGAACTTGACCTCTCAGGTACAGCCTTGGGTTGGTTCCCTAAAGGAGAAGCAATAACTGGTGAGAATTTACTAGAGGGTGATGTAATTATTGGTTTACCTAGCAGTGGCATTCATTCCAATGGCTATACCCTTGTGAGGGCTATAGTAAAACGAGCAGGGAAGTTATTGACAGATACTGCTCCATTTAATACTAAACATCCTAATAGAATAATCGAACGATTCGAAGTAGGTGAGATTACTTTAGGTGAAGTACTACTTAATCCAACTAGAATATATGTTGATCCACTAATTAATCTAATCAAAGATTGCAGAGATGGCACTGGTCCTTGCAAAATTAAGGACCTAAAGGCTATGGCACATATAACAGGAGGAGGTTTGTCTAACCTTCTGAGATTACACGACCAACTTGGTTGGCATATCGATAACCCTTTACCCATATTACCTGAATTTCAATGGCTTGCTGAGCAAGGTTTAGTAAATAATAAAGAAATGCATCGGACTTTCAATATGGGAACTGGGATGATGATAGCAGTAAGTAAAGAAATTGCTGAATCTGTAGAGGATTGGCTTAATGAAAGATTACCTGGTTGCCAACGAATTGGTTTTGTACATAATGAAGGCAGGAAAGTGACACATGGAAATCCAGAAATTATATTTGAGCATTATTAATCGGAGTAATGATTTGAAGTGAATGAGGGTTTGATAAACCTAGAAGGCGCAACTGTAATCTGCCTAACTGACCAAGTTTTGGACAATAGTCTAGGGCCAGCATCAAAAGATTTTGAAAAAGTATTCTATAATTCGGCAATGGCTGGATCAAGAACAAGAAGTGTAATTTTAATGAAACATATTATTGATTCAGGATATTTAGGAGATTCTGAAATTTATGCGATTGATGGTTTGGCTGCAAGTGGGTTGAGAGCAAGAAGGTGGTTGAATGAGTTGCCCAGTCATACTGCTGAAAGACTGAGAATAACTATTTGTGACTTAAATGAAAATTCATTGGACTGGGCAATGAAGAATCATGGGCAATATCCGCCAAATCATGGGAAAGGAATACTAAAACCTCGTCAAGGTGATTTGCGAACCGCAATACTAGACCAAGGTTGGCATTGGGTAGACGTAGACCCATTTGGCTCCCCTATGCCATTCTTAGATACTGCAATTCAATCCCTAGCAAAAAAGGCAATTTTAGAAGTAAGTGCTACGGATACTGCTGCTTTGACTGGGTCATCTAGAACAGCCTTACTGAGAAGATATGGCGCTAGAGTAAATACTGACGGTTTAGCGCATGATTCAGGAATGAGAGTTTTATTAGCATGTATTGCAAGAAATGCAGCAAGACATGATAGATGTATTCAACCAATATTATCTATTTGGGACTCTCACCATCTTAGAGTTTCTTTGAAAGTGAGGAAATCAATAGAAATCTCAAATAAATTGGAAGAAAACTTAGGATGGAGAGTTTCTGCTCCAAATAAAGAAGAATTTACAGCCTCGATAGATGCTAAACTTACACCATCCAGCTCTATGGAATGCCTCCCCATGCATTGTTTCTTGCCTCTTTCATATCCAGTAAGTAGAACAGATAAACGTATTTCTGGCCCTTTATGGATTGGACCAATTGGAGATTCAGAAGTAATGGCTAGTTTTACAGACGAAAGAGCAATATCTATGTGCACTAAGAAATATGAAAAAGATAATTTATTATCATGGACGGAAAGAGATTTTGAATTAGAAAAACGAAAAATTCTTCGTAGTATTAGATATATAGAACAAGAAGCGAGAGTGATAGCTGAAGGGAGACTGATTTTAACAGATGATTTAGCCAGTTGGCTGAATAAAGGTTCTCCCCCTAGTCCAAATAAAATGATAGATTTAATCGAAGAAAAGGGATTTAAAGCAGCAAGATCACACTATTCTAAACCCTCATTTAGAACTAATGCGCCTTGGGATATCATCGTAGAATGCCTGAATCAATCTCAACCACCGATATAGGACATTTCGATTCGAGGTAATGCAGCAGTTTCCTCAGAGCGCATTTCACTGTACCTGTCTTTTCTCAAATCCCATATTGCAGCAATAGCTTTCTGTAGACCTACTTCATCGGTGCCATTATGAATTAGTGCACGGATATCATGACCACCAGATGCAAATAAACAAGTCACTAAGCGACCATCAGCGGATAATCTGGCTCTAACACAATCGCCACAGAAAGGTGCTGTTACTGATGAAATAAAACCTATTTCACCGGATCCATCGCTATGTGCCCATCGGACTGCAACATCACTACTATTAGTAGGCTTGACAGGGATTAAATCAAATTCTTTTTGTAAATGATGGAGGATATTTTCAGTTGGGACGACATGCCCTAATTGCCAACCATTAGTACGACCAACGTCCATGTATTCGATGAATCGAACGATTATTCCCGTACCTCTAAAATAATGTACTAATTTACTAACTTCTTCTTCATTAATTCCTTTTTGAACTACGCAATTAATTTTTACTGGAGAAAGCCCTACCCTAACTGCTTCCTCAATACCCTCTAATATTGATTCAACAGGTATATTACTATCTGACATTTTCTTATGTAAATCTGGATCTAATGCATCCAAACTTATAGTAACACGGTTTAATCCAGCGGCATGAAGTGCTTTTGCATTTTTTTTCAGTAGTGATGCATTAGTAGTTAATGCAATATCAATATTTAATTTGGATAAATTTTCAATTAATTCTGGTAAATTCTTTCTAAGAAGAGGCTCTCCTCCTGTAATTCGGACTTTCTCTAAACCTAACGACATACAGGAGCGAACTACTTTTTCAATCTCTTCAAAAGAGAGGAAAGCCCTTTTGGGTAAAAATGCATGATCGTCATTGAATCTTTCTCGTGGCATACAATATCTACATCGAAAGTTACAACGATCAGTTACTGAAATTCGTAAATCCTTCAGAGGTCTACCAAATTGGTCGCGGACATCTGTGACAGACACGATGCTGCGTAAAGAACAAGAGTCATGAGTCTTGCCTGTTTGAGGACAGGTTGAATAAAGGGCACCTATTGCACTACATTGAGTAACATGCTGGAGATTACAGAGAAAGCTCAAGAGATGTTGAATCAATATATCTCTCAGGGCGAAGATTCTAACCTATCTGTTCGCATCGAGATTGTAGGGAGAGGAGCTAAAGGTTTCAATTATGATTTACAATTAGTATCTCTTGAAGATGCCCAAGAAGGCGACTTGAAAACTGAGTCAAATGGACTTTCGGTATTAATAGCAGAAAAAAGTATTCAATATATCAATGGAACTACTTTAGATTACAAAGAGACTTTGATGGGTGGTGGATTTGCATTTGATAATCCTAACCCACTATGGATTGATGATTTGTCTCAAAGCGTAGCTGATGTAATTGCTGAACACGTAAATCCTGCAGTTGCTTCCCATGGAGGACATGTAGATTTGTTAGGAGTAGATGATGGTAAGGCATACATTGCTTTTGGTGGAGGATGTCAAGGATGTGGGATGGTAGATGTGACATTAAAACAGGGTGTTGAAGTTATGATTACAGATAACGTAGCTGGAATCTCTGAAATTATTGATACTACTGATCATGCTGCAGGAACAAATCCCTTCTATTAGCTAGAATATCATTTGCACTTCGTCGTCATCATCATCACTTGGGGCTGGAAGAGCTGTTTTTTGGGCACGATTGAATGCTTCTCTTACACGTTCTTCGATATTTCTAGCATCATTCAATAATTCTTGAATAGGAATTTCTCTATCTATTAATTCGCTAACTCCCTCAACTGCAATTAATGCTGCCCTAGCATCAGGATACATAGGATTACATTCTGCTAAAAGAGCTGACACTTCCAAGCCGCGACGTTCTCCTTCGGCGATTAAATAACCTGCGATACCTGAAACTATCCCCTGTTGAATACGTCGGATACCTGCTTTATCTAATTGTTCTCGTCCTTCTTTTGTAGAAGAAACCCCCCATAGTTCACCTTCTTCTTTGAGCCCTAATTCTTTNCTGATCACGCCATCAATTACAATTAAACGATCAAAACCCCCCTTTGTAAACCATTCAAGAACTGTTTCACCGAAATAAATATCCTTTTCATTAGGAAATTGAATTTCTGAGGTAAATATACCCAATCCATCACCTTGATAGACACGAACTGGATGCTTTGGGACAGAATCATGAATTAATGCTATAGCGGGAAACTGAGGATGAAGTACAGTCCCCATTACATCTAATTCAAGTGCTGAAATCAAATGAGATGTCGCAATTACTCCGACCGAGCCTACAGTGGAAAACCCACAAATAGCAGTTCCACCCAGACGGCTAGGGTCTGCTTCCGCATGCAAAACCAATGGGTAACCTGTGCTATTGCCGTTACTCATCGTATAGCGCAGTTAGTTAGTTATCTTAAATCTCACAGTTATAAAATCACTATTTGTTAAAAAATGACACTAGGATTTAACTAAATAGGCATCCTCGGATACAATATGAGTCAAGATGACAATTCAGAAATGGGACGTATTTATATCAAAGTAGGCTCCGATATTATTGATTTAACAGGTTCAGCGAAAGAAGTTAATGATGGTTGGTTAAAAATTAAAGAAGATGGGTCTTGGGCAGCAAATCTTTCTGCTATTAGAAATGCTAGAGAATTAGCTGTAGAAACGGCTGCCCAAAGAGCTATTCAAAGCGGAATACCTGAACGCGGATCAGCGTTTAGGAGAGTATTGGATTCTTGTGGAATTGAGAAAACAGGAGATGTGATTTTAGCTGCAATACATTATCTTAGATTTGTAGAAAAAGAGACTAATACTCCTCCGAGAGAATTGAAAATTTTAGTTTCACAATCAGGAAAATGGGAAGAAAATGACGTAGAAAAATGGAATCTATCCCTATATATTAACAGAATGTTGGAAGGTGGCATCTCAGGAAAGAAACAAGAGCCGTTTTTAGAGTATCCAAAAGGAATGCCAAAGAAAAATAGATATGTTGTATTAACTGATGCTGGGCGTAATTATTTGGAGAGACTATCTCGTGTCTGAAAAAGAAGAAGAGAAGAAAGACTGGTCGTATACTTCACATATAGGTGAAGATTTACGTGGTATTGATTTATCTGGAGCCGATTTAAGAAGAACAGTATTTGATGGCGCTGATCTCGAAGGAGCTGACCTCTCAGGTGCCGATCTGAGAAAGGCTTCATTCAAAGGTGCTAATCTAATGAAGGCAGCGTTTGACCATGCTGATATGCGAGATGCAATTTTTCTTAAAGCAAGAATGAATCTATCAAATTTTCAAGGATCTAAGCTCGATCGTGCAGATTTACGAGGAATAAGAGGAAGATATGCAATTTGGAGAGATGCTAACTGGTGGGATGCTCGGATGAATGATGAGCTTCGAGCAGTCTTATCAAAAAAATGGCCTAAAGAATAAGCAAATTGCCTACTCTGAGACTATTCGAGATAATCCTTTTCGAATCCAATCGGGAACTATTATTTTCTCCAATATTGAGTCCATACTTGTACATACTGTAGTTTGTGTTGAACTCCAGCATAATATTTCGTTTTGATTAAAGATTTGAAAATGCCAAGTTATTGACGTAGTACCAATATTTTTTATTGAAAGTTTACAAAAAGCAGTATCTCCATAACTAAGTGGATGATGAAAATTTGCCTCACTATGGACTAAAGGAAACGCTATGCGATGTTTTTGTAATAATTCATTATAATGCATATCGCAAGTATATTCCCATGATTCTTCATAAAAACGATGTGCTAAGTCCCAAAATCTAGGATAATATACAATACCTGCAAAATCAACCATAGGAAAATCGATTCTTCGGGACGAAGTGAAAGTCATGTTCTATCGTAATGCATCATAGATTTGAAATCTATGTAGAGAATATTGAGTATTAATTTAGTTTATATCTTTGATGAATTCATGAAAATACATCCGATAATACACTTTTCGATTCTTANGAGTTAAAATAATAGTTACCACTGAAATAACAAAATGGCGGACCCACCGCGATTTGAACACGGGTTTAAGGCTCCGCAAGCCCCAGTGATATCCAGGCTACACTATGGGTCCAATGAGCCGTTCGAAAGAAGACTGCTGTTTAATTCCGACGGTTGAAAGCCAACCAAAATTAGAGATCTAAAGGTAGGACTGTTTTCCAACTTGGTTGCGCTAATTTCTTAGATTTAGGGCCATCTCTTGAATTGGTTGTTTTGTTTAAAAGTACACCATGCATACCTTCAACATTAAATTTAATTCTCAATTCTACCATTCGATCACGTTCGACTATTTGCATCATTTCTGAATTCAACTCAAATGTGGTTAGGAGAGTCTCATCGCCTTCATTCGTGACAGAGAGAGTTGTTCCATTGACCTCTGCGCGAGGAGAAAAATCGTAGTCTCGAGGATTGCTCATTATTACTTTTAAATCAACAATAAGTCGGTCTCGGATTGAGACTTTTGTTATCACCATCTCTTTGACCATAGACGTGCCATAGAGAATTACTTCAAAGCCCTTCCCACAGATAGATGAGAACTTAAACGCCAATTTCACTGACTCGAGGTATTAAAATTACAAACTCTATCTGTAAGTCCCAATCATTACCTGTGTCCGGATCTATACCATCAACTGGTAAGTCAGGATCACACTGATCGGCAGATATTGTCCAAATCCAATCACCTTGGCCGAATCTCTGACCTGATTCATCCAATAAATCATTTACAATAGTTTCAGATGAATCTGATTGAATAGTATACCCGCTATTAGGTATATCATTCATATTTTCAATATCTATGTATGCTGTTGCATTTTCAGTAATATTATCATGAGTTGTTGAAGTGAAAGTTGACCATCCAGTCATTGGCAAATCAAGGTATAAAGAAAAATTATCTTCAGGCCACATTATTGGAATTAGGTCTCGAGCCAGTGTTAATGTAGCATTCACATGGAGGATTCTAGCCCCTAAGCCTGGTTCATGGTCAAAAGATACGGTTTCTCCTTGTTCCAGATAACCTGACCAAGAAAAATCAATTGATTTTTCTTCCCAAGTAATTCGGTAGTTTCGGGAAATTACCATTAGAGTCCATTCTTGATAAGATATACCGCCTTTATCGTCAACAATAGTTAGAATACCTGTGTGATTTCCAGGTTCAGTAAATTTTACTTCTATCACAGCATTATTCTCATCCGCATCTCCAGATGGATTACCGTCTCCGTCACTATCTACAGTTTTGTCTAAATCCCAAATATATTCAATTGAGCCACCTTCAGGGTCAAATGAGGAAGAAGCATCTAGAATTGCAACTTCACCAGTTTTAACATATCCCGGAATCTCAATAATTATTGTAGGGGGTGAATTAACAAATACACTAATCGATACAGAATCTGATTCCCCTAAATCATTTGTAACAGTTAATTCGATTTCGAAATTACCAGAGTTTTGGAAATGGTGACTGATTATACCTGCTTTAGTCATTCGAATCTCTCCATCTCCAAAATTCCAAGTATAGTCTGTAATTATTGAAGGAGAAGGTGTTGAAGATTCTCGCCCATCAAAGTTTACTACTTCACCCATATTTATTTCATTTGTATCAGATGTTATTTCAGCATTAGGTGTAGTCGAAGATAGTCCTGTACAACCAGAAAGAGAAACTAACAATACCATACAACATATAGAGAAACTTACAGCCTTAGTTGACACCATCAGGCACCTGTGCACAATATGGTGTTCATAGCAATGTTGGATTAATCTACTAAAATAATATGAAAATCAGATGGTTGAAAAAATGCCAATGGATGAGTTCATGTCCAATGCCTCGTTCGATTGACTATGTCTGGAGATATATTTACTGGCTTCCGAGTCTTAGGATTTGATCTAGAGACTACTGGATTTAATGCAAGAAAGGAAAGAATTGTTGAATATGCTCTCGTAGGCAGCGATATAGACGGCAGTCATATAAATCTTCAATCATTAGTTAATCCTGAGAAAAGAATTCCTTTTGAATCATCAAATGTTCATGGAATAAAAGATATAGATGTAAAACATTCAGGAGCTTTTTCTCAACATATTAAAATAATTTCAGAAATGATGAATGATGCTATAATTGTTGGCCATAATGTGATTAAATTTGATTGGAAGTTTCTTGAAATGGAATGTATGAGAGCAGGGGTAGAGACACCTCGGCCACGAGCCATAATTGATACGTTGGTTATCGCGAGGAAACTGAAGATTCCAGGGAGGCATACGCTCGGAATTTTATGTAAAAAATATTCTATTAATCTAGAAAATGCGCATAGAGCTGATGCTGATGCTGGTGCTACTCTATTTTTACTCTGGGAAATAATGAAAGCATACCCTAGATTTTTCAGAGGATCTATTGATGATCTACAAGATTCTCTATCAGGAATAAAAAATGACGATTCACTGGGGCCAGGTTTGATAGATTTAGAACCAGTTGAAGGATCGGGCGGGAACTTAAGAATAAGTGGAAACGGAATCATAGTTGCCTTTGGAAAATATAAAGGACGTAGTTTAGAAGAAATAAATAAAAAAGATCAAAGATATTTGCATTGGCTGTTTTCACCATCGAGTCCCATACCAAAATCAATTTCTGAAAAATATAGGTATGAATTTCAAGATTAATTTTACCTTAATGATTTCAATAAAGGCGACCACTCAAGAATTTCACTCCAGTCACCTAAGTGCATTACTTTGCCATCAGCCCTAATGCTCCCAAGATACATAGGCCCGTCATACCCATTAGACATTAAATCAGTTATTTGTTTAAGAGCTTGATCTTTGATAAATGCTCCAAATTGTGTGCCTGAGTCCGTAACCTTCCCGCTATTCCCTGTGGGTAATTGACGTTCAAATAATGCAATACCAGAAATTTCATCAAAACGAATTAGCTTGACTACTTCGTCACGGAAAGTTGTAGATCCAGAAATAATACCATCTTTTCGAGCTATCCACCACATGGGGCACCATGCCTTAAATTCACAAAATCCACAAGATTGAGGGCTAGGTGTTGCTTCAAGGGGATCAAGAGTTAGTTTCATCCCCGACCATGCACTTATTGCGTCCTCGAGTACGGATTCTCCTGTTGCAGAATAAATCTCTTGATTGGCAGAATACCATCCTTCAGCAGTAATCTTAGGAGGATTTGGAGTTGTTGCTTTGAGTAAATCTCTATAAAATAATAATTGTCTATTGACTCTTTCATTTAAAAATTTTTCAGGAGGTTTACCAGTCTTAAGATCGGCTACAATCCATCCTTTAGATTGGCCGTTATCATCTAAATCGTCAATTAGTAAATCTAGTCTCCCAATTAATTTACCATCTTTTGAAAGTAATGTTCCTTCATTCAATAACACTATTGATTGAAGTTTTTTCCAAGTACCGATTGAAACTTCTGAAAATTTCTTTTTCCCATATTTAGATTTTATAAAAAGAAGATTTAATGCTCCAATGAAACCCTGTCGAGCCTTACTAATCTGTTGTGGTTTCCACCTTGGGTGCCTTGGTGTGGATAAAAAAATCTGTTTCTCTTTTTCCCAATTCTTATCTAAAATTTCTTTCATAGACTTTGATAACCATCCCATCTCAGAGTCATCTCTGTCATTAACATCTAGATTGCATATATCTTCTACAGAATTATGTACTGCGTTACCCAATGATGCAGGCATACTTGCTTTCCTGGGTAAACGCTGTCGAGATAACCAATATTTCCTAGGACATTCTTCAAAACGACTCCAAGAAGAGGGGGATAATTGGTGAGTTACTGAGGTATCGTGCATTATTCTTGAACCCCCCTCATTGCCTGATGTTATGCTCGTAATGTCATAAGGATTAACACCATCGGCCTTTTACTGTCTAACAATGACGTCGCAACCAGAGGTCCAAGTTGATTCCGAGATTGATGTTACTGGAGCACTTGTTGTCAATTGTTTCCCTTCTCTAGGATTTGTTAGTAGCATTGTTGCTCACTATTTAGTTGATAAACTAGGATTGAAATTAGTAGGTGGCGTTCGGCACCCAGCTTTACCGGCAGTTTGTTTAGTCCAAGATGGAATGCCATTACCTCCATTGAGATTCTATGCAGGCGAACCGATATGTAGTATGGAAGAATGTAACAAAGTAGTACTAATTGCTTCTGAGATACAAGTTGCGCCTGAACTATGTTTACCATTAGCAGGAGCTTTGATTGATTGGATTGAAGAATCGAATGCAAGTGCAACTATAATGATAGATGCCTACTCACAGGGAATCGAAAATAAACACACTATTTTTGATGAAGATGATTCTGACGGATCACTGTTGGGGATAGGGGCGACGATTGAGTCTCACAAAATACTCAAAGAATTAAAAGTGCCTCTACTAAAACAAGGAATTGTTGGTGGAATGACTGGGGTAATGATGGGTGAAAGTAGAAGAAGAGAGGTCAACACTGTTGCAATGCTTGCAGAGGCTTCAGGTGAATTTGGAACAAGTTCTGTTCCAGATTCGAGAGCTGCAGCCAGAATAATTAATTGTCTTGATAAATTACTTCCAGCAATACATTTAGACGCTGAACCATTATTAGAAGAAGCCCAGAGAATAGAGAGCCAGATAAGAGAAATGATGGCTTTGCAATTAAATCCTGGAGCAGAGAGCGCCGCTAATGAAAATTCAAACATGTATGGCTAATTAAAAATCCATCAATGATTTTTGATTATTGATTATTGATTTTTTAGAGATTTCTCCTAAATTTAATATTCTTTCTAATTCATNTTCTGAAAGTATTTCAATACCTAATTTTTTTGCAGCCTCTAATTTAGACCCTGGAGAAGAACCTGTAACTAGATAATTTAAATTCCCAGAAATCGATGAAACTATCTTCCCACCACCTGCTTTAATCGAGAGCATTATTTCTTTACGGGGTTTTGTTAAAGTTCCAGTAATGCAGAACGTAGTTCCTTGAAGATGGCCTCCAGGTATGGGTTTCGATTGCGAAGAAATTTCTAATTGCTTAGAAAGTTGCAAAACTGTATCCATTCTTATTGCCAGTCCTTCTAATATCTGATTAGCAACCGTTGTACCTACTCCATCTATCTCGACTAATTCGCTTATGGATTGGTTATATTTGTGTAAATTACCATCTTCATTAACACCTACTTCATCATTCCTTGAACGTACTAATTTTAGTAAATGATCTATATTTTCGACCTTCGTGGCAACTGCATTGGCAATTTCAGGGCCAATTCCCGGTAAACCGAGCGCTGAAAGAAATTTACCTAGAGTTAAATTTCGATTTGAATTTATTTCATTAATTATATTTGTTGCTGATTTAAGTGCCATTCTTTCAAGATTTGAAATATCATTAATATCTAGAAGATAGAGGTCCGGTAAGGATTTAATTAAACCTTGAGAGCACAGTTGTTGAGCGAGTTTTTCTCCAATTCCATCCATTTCCAATGATCTGCACCAATATAATATTGTTCTCTCTAAACGAGAAGGGCAAGTTAAATTATTACAACGAATAAATGCGCCATCTTCAATTAATTGAGTAGAGCATCGGGGGCATAATGAGGGAATTATAATAGAGGAATATATTGGCAAATTATCTTCGAAGATAGAACCATCTGAATGAGTTCTATCCCTTATATCGGAAATTTTTGCACGACCTATTACTTCAATTATTTTAGGTATTACATCACCTCGGCGAACTATTCTAACTTTATCACCGATAGATATCTCCAACCTATTTACTTCGCCGAGATTATGTAATGTAACATTTTCAACAGTTACTCCTGAAACGGTCACCGGAGCAACTCTTGCAACAGGAGTAATTGTACCCGTTCGTCCAACCTGCCAATCAACACTCATGAGAACTGTAATTGCCTCCTCTGGAGGAAATTTCCAAGCTAAAGCCCATCGGGGATGGTGAGCAGTCATTCCAAGTAGTTCTCTCTTGGAAAGTAAATCTAGTTTTATCACCACCCCATCTATCTCCCAAGCAGCATCTTTTCTTTTATTTGTCCAATCTTCAGTAACTGAAACAGTCTTCTGTATCATTAAATCATTATTATCTGAAGATATTACTGTATTTCCTGCAATTTCTATTCCGATACTTACTAGCCAATGATTCGCTTCAGAATCGAATTGAAATTCGGGAGGATTGGAGCTGTTAGGATGACGAGAGATAGGGGCTGGAAACTTAACGTCATAAGCAAGAAATAACAGATCTTCAGCCTTCGCCTTACCTGCTTGGATAGTTTTCTGACGGAGACAACCTGCTGCCAAATTACGAGGATTTGGCGCTATAGAAGAATATTTTTCTCTAAACTTAGATAATGGCATAATTACTTCTCCGCGAATATGGCAGTCACCTTTCCAATCTATTGATTCAGGTATATTTGGTATTCTTCTTGCATTAGCAGTTACATCTTCACCACGAGAACCATTTCCTCTTGTTGCTGCTCTGACCAAACGGCCTAGCCTGTATTCTAAAGAAAGTGCCGAACCATCAAGTTTAGGCTGGCAAACGAATTGTCTACCTTGAGCGGTTGTTTCTGATATGAAATGACTTATTTCATCAATTCCAGTAGCTTTATCTAAACTTCTCATAGGGAATAAATGATCTACTTTTTCTGTCCCAGGTGATGAATCGGAACCTACTCTCTCTAACTGAGTATTTAGTGGATCTAATTTTTTTAATTCTGACCATAATAAATCAAACTCAGTATCCGAAATAACTGGTGCAGCTTCATTATAATAGAGATCTGAATGATAAGATATCTGCTCTACCAACCAAGAAACAAGTACACGCTTATCCCCGCCTGATGGGCGTTCATCAACCATGTCTATCGAGAAAGGCTGGACTCCTTGAACATGCGTATTGGTAGTTTACAAACGCCTTGCATAAGCTAGTACCTTAGTGGTGGGCCAGCCAGGATTTGAACCTGGGTCGCGCGACCCCCAGCCGCGAAGTATAGACCAAGCTAACCTACAGGCCCTATGTATTTCATGGGGGTGTTATTCGTTCAAAACCCTAACCTAAGTATAAACTTAGTTTTCACGGGAAATGCTGAACGGTGCTATTTCATCAATTAAATCGATATGAGCAACGAACATTCGGCGGCAGCAATATCTTTCGATACCAAGATTATCTAATGTAATCTGAGCATCTTCACCATTTACTACTGATTCTTTGTATTCTTCGTATTTGTGAGCAATAACTTTGCCACAACTCCAACAACGGACTGGTATCAACATACTTCTTCACCTCATCTATAGGATTTCTGCCATTTAGCACGGGCTCCTCGCCCCATTTGATGCTTAGGTTCTTTGCGTCTTGGATCATTAACAAGAAGGCTACGGTCAAATCGTAAATATTCATCACGTAATTCTTCATCTTCTCCAGGTTTACCAAGATTCCACTGTACTAGTCCGCGCGCTATAGCTGTCCTAATTGCATCTACTTGCCCCATTTGGCCTCCGCCTTGAACATCTACTACAATATCTACGCCATCCAGTTTACCCATTGCTTCAGCTATCTGAATCGGCTCAAGTGCTTTACGGCGAGCAAGTGCTGGCTCCATTATATGGATTGGTTGACTATTAACACGTACTCGGCCTTGCCCTTTACGGACTGTTGCTCGAGCAATTGCGGTCTTTCTTTTACCACTAGTTTCAACTGATCTTTTCACTTTCTTTTTAGCCATATTCACTGACCTCCCCATCGTGTCGCGTCTACGCCAAGTGAAGAAGATATATCACCAAGTCGTACAAATTTTACAGGTAGTGGACGATCTAGGGCAGTTGCATCCCCCCATGTGTGTCCATCCGGCAACTCATCGCCAGAAAGATTAGTTGGACAGCCGATCATAACCCTTAGATCTTTAACNGCATTACGGCCACTACTATTCTTTTGATAAGGAAGCATTCCTCTGACAGTACGCTTCATTATTTGATCAGGCATTCTTGGAAAGAATGGACCTTTTCGAGGATGATTTAATTTATACTTAAAATCATAATCTGCTAAAACTCTTGAACGCGGGCCTGAAACTATTGCATTTTCAGAGTTTAATACAATAATTCTTAGAGGATTACCTGCTTTTCTAGCCGTAAGTAATTGTTTTGCAACTACACTAGCCAGTCTTCCAAGTACCTTATCGGTAGCATCGTATACTATTGTGCCTGATTCATCCAAGGATTCTCACCCCCGCGCCTTCTGGATTTTCGTTCATTAGTTCACGGATCGTTATTACACGTCCGCCTGCGTCTTCAATTTTAGAGCGGGCTCCGGAACTTACACTATAGGCGGCGACGTTAGGCTTTCCTGCTACCTCGCCACTTCCTAGCAACTTACCAGGAACGAGGACCATGTCTTCGTTCGCAGCATATCGCGACAGGCGGCTTAGGTTTGGTTCAGCCCAGTTGCTGCGACTGGTTTCCAGGCGCAGAGCAACGTCTCGCCATAGTGCAGAACCAGTTGACCTGCTCTGGTCCTTTAAATCACCAATTAAGGTGATAAGGGCCGCGTTGGTCTTTCTGTTGGTTTTACTCATATGACTCCCTCGACGTTTCTTGGGTATCGCGGCCACCTGACGACCTGTTATCAATGCTACTACTGAGCCAAGGGCTAATTCGTTGCACTAAGCCTATGGTGGATGTTTCACTCTCCGCAATTAATTACGGAGGTGAACAATCACTAATCACAAAGAGAATCCATCTCTTTGGTCGTCTTCATCAATACCAGCTATNCGAGTTTGCCCTTCAGAATCTACAAATTCTCCAGCCTTAACAACTGAGCCATAGAGNCCNGATTCAACCGTAGANGTACGATTAAGCATACTTTCCCCAAGAGCATTGCCCAAATGATTGATTATCGAATTAATAGCTTCAATTGCACGATCTCTTTGATCAGAACCAATTTCATGGTCGGAATAACGTGCCTCTTCAAAGATTGAGAACAAAGTATCGAGATCGCCAGGAGGAGTTATTCCACCTAACATTGTATTTACAGCATCTTCGAACTCCCTTGTTGTCTCGTAGACTTTCTTCATAGCGCCCTTACTTCGGAAGAAGCGAACTAATTGTTTGTAACAGTCAAATATTGTTGCAATATAGTCATTTGAAGCTTTCAGAGACATTAATGAATCTGTTAGAATACCACGAATTATTTCGATTCTTCTACGTTCATTATAGTTCCTATACATTATGGCCCCTATAAGTAACAAAAACGAACTCATTATCACTAGAACTGTGATTATTCTGAATGACCAGAAATCTGTTCCTGATGCAGATTCGGATTCACCGAGATATATGATAGGGGTGCTATTCAAGAATTCTTCTTGGAAGAATGCTGATTCTTGGAAATGAATTAATACTCGCCATCGCCCATCTAATGCCCCTTCATTACCAGCTTCTTCGCCCGGAACATATTTTCCTTCGTAGATATAGCTAAAGTTGGCTTCACCTTTTTCATTCGTCACAGAATACTCTACTTTATTGGTTACCCAACCCTGTTCAATTTTCATAGATGAATCTGTACCGTTCCAATATTGGAACGTGAAAATTACAGTTTCGCCTTCAACAGACACATCGAGACGGTCTCTTAATATCGATACTCTTCCAGATATTTCATCTCCTACTTGGTATCCAGAAGAACTTGCCCAACTTTCTTTTTGTAGAATATCAACTTTACTTCGAACAAGAACTTCAATGTCTTCATATGATCCATTGACTACAGGGGTTGTTTCTGCTTTACAGCCACCTGGTAATTCTTTAGTTGGCTCATAAGCAATCCTAATTGTACGGAAACCTTCTAGTTTCTGACCATTCGGTTCAACTCCTTTTCTACTCGGATTATCATCTGGATCACCGGAATACCATTCAATTTCGCCAGTTCCATCCTGTGTTATTGCTGTTGCAAATGGTCTTGTATTAGTTTCTGGATCTAAGTAAATATTGAGGCATTTACCCCCTACTGGATTCCCATTAACCTGTGCTAATTTAGCATCAATATGGAATGATTCTTTCAAGTAAAGCACTGGGAATACAGAGCCATTCTCAAATCTGTAAGTATCTATATCGGTACGGAATGGACCTACTTCTTGCACTTCCATTGTCGAATTAGAGAATACAGGGAAGAATTTAGTTATACTTGAGTTCTTATACCTATATTGGTCACCTGTCTCATATGAATAATAATTTACAGTAACTTTTGCTTGACCTGCTTGTATGTCATTCAAAGGGCAGGTAATAGAGAAGAATCCACTAGAATCAGTTACTCCACCGTTACAAGCCTTGACCCCTAATTCAGTTCCTACCATTTCATACTGAACTTGTATTGGGCGGTTGGATAAATTAGTATCTAATTCATCAACTAATTGGCCTGTTACAGTCATCGGTTTGTCGATTGGCTGACCTGTTAATTGGTCAATTTCAGAAGTATAAACAATTTGATTGTCGACAGTTAACTGTGTACCGCCGATTAAACTGAATCCTTGACCATTATATTGGAATACTTTTCGATAATGATCGCTATTCAATACCTGTGCACAAGGATCCCAAGCTCCAGAAATTGAAAGCATCTGTTGATCGATAGGATCGCAACCTTCATGAGGTAGGTTCTCTGAAAATCTAATTATTACATTTACAGGCCCAAAACCATCTGGAAGGAAGGATAATGGGTCATCCCTAAGTAATTGAGGATCTAATAGCATTGCATGATTTATTGTTCCAGCGTTAGGACATAATGTTTCCACAATTTGCCTATGCACTGTTTGATCAAAATCAACTCCTTCGAGTATGACTAATATTTCCCCACCATTTTCTTCACAACCATCTAACAGTTCGCCTTTATCTTTAATCGCGGCTGTTCGATTGTCGTCAGTTACTTGAGCAGTGAATTCCCAGAAATCACCACTAGAAAGGCGGTTCTCAGTAGTACTTTGAAGATCGATATAAGTCCTAGATACAACCCAAAGATCTACTCCCGAAGAACTACCTTGACGGTATGTGTCACCAGGATATGTGAAGGATAATGAAAAATTACCTAATTCATGCATTTCATCTATTGTTAAATTTATCTTGAATACACCATTTATATCAGTTATAGCAACATCACTTGTCCCATCGGCTGACCAAGTATAATTCACTGGCGCATCCCTTACTGGTTGATACGCGTTATCTATTACTCGCGCCTCAATAGTAGTATTTTGCCCACGATATAATCGGGGAATATTATTCAATTGGAAATCAGTTGTACCAATCACTGAGACATTAACATAAGCGCCTGTTGGTGCCAATACGGCTGATTGATTACCAGTAAAGTAATAATTCGAATTAGTGAAATCTGCGCGGATTCCAAATACTCCAGCAGGGTATTGAGAATACCAAGTCCAGTTATAGTCGAATAACGCCTCACCATTAACCATATCTGGGACTCTAGCAAATCCGGTTTCTTGAGCTCCAGCAAATACACCATTACGATCTATATCTACTTGTAATGCCATTGCATCATGGGGCCAAGCCGTCATAGTACGATTCCAAACAGTTCCAAGTACTCTAAATGTTTCACCAGTAAACATTTCAGGAACTATTTCACAACGAATATCGCTTTCAGGGTCTAATGGATTAATTGGCCCACATGGAGGCACATTAAAGTCACCACCATTCTGCATGGCAATGAACCAATGTGTGCCATTGGAGGATAAGAATGAACGAAGATTTGCTGCCTCACCTGTAAGGCCTTCAGGTGTGCCGTCCCAAAGCATTGGATATTGCTTACCTAGACTGACATCACTATATTCTAAACCAGCATTAGCTAATGAGGGTGCATGGAATAATGCTCTCCAAGCACCGAAAGAAGCCCCCGTAAATTGAGTGGAGTCATAGAAATATACTGGACGTATGGAAGGAGTGATAATATCCGCCTCTACATACATTCTGTGCATAGAACGTATAGCGAAAGAATCTGTTTCGTCTCCTTCAAGATACGGCCATGGCATTTCTGAACCTAAATCTGGACGAGATTTCCCAATGAACATATAATCGCCGATTGGGAGACTTGTATTCGTATATTCATAAATCCCTACAACGCTATGTGTTTTCGAAGTATTGTCCCAAACAATCTCTTCATACGCCCCTGGAATCATACCTATACCATTATCAATTGTTGAATTCCATTGTACCTGTTTCCAAATACCTTGAATTCCAGTTGTTTGAACAAATGATAGTGATATCCAGCCTTCTGAATCTGCGCGATATCCGTATCCGTATCCGTCAAATACAGTTGGATGCGTTAGATTTCCAAATGGCCCGCCATGAACTGTGAATGAAACTGGAGCATGAGATAATTTATTATCAAATATTCCTCTTTCCCAATCTGCTTCATAATGTACTTTATAGTCTACAAACAGAGGTTGCTCATCACTACGGAAATATGTCCAAGCAACATAATCTATGGTAGTATTTGCCCTTACTTCGGTAGGTACTGGCTCAGTAGATGAACCATCATGAATAAACATCTCAGTAACTTCTGCATATACATGATATGTAGTATTGGAGCCTACGGGTAAATCTTCAGGGAATAGGAACTGCCCGACGATAAATTCACCATCACTATTAGTTAAAACATCGACTGTTTCGACGGCTGATGTCCCATTACTAATCCAAGCAATATGAACCTGTACTGGTAAATTAGGAGCTGGCGCAAACACTCCTTGATCTAAGTCTAGCCAACTTACACTACCATTAAATTTAGCAGCATAAAGGTTGTCTAACCATAGAACCTTTGGAGACGTTAGAGTAATTCTAGTAGGTATTTTATCGTCTTCATCCAATATCCCATCATTATCATTGTCCCAATCTGAAGAGTTACCATCGTCTTCTTCTAATTGATCCCAATCTAAGTCTACCCTATCGTCTGAATCATCATCTTCATCGATTGCATCAGGGCCTGTTCCAGGGTCTGAAGGATTAGCAATTCCTTCTCCACCACCGAAATCATCATGATCCCAAGGATTAGTGGATTGATTGTTATATCTAGATGGCCAGAGCATAATCTCATCTTTGTCTTGCATACCATCAGAGTCATCGTCTAGATCGATATCATCTCTAAGGCCATCATTATCATGATCCCATGCTGAAATGTATGGGGTTGCCGTGTTAAGTTCTTCTTGATTGAGTCTACCATCGCCATCCCAATCATTATCTTTCCAATTAACAATTCCGTCATTATCATGATCCCAATTCATCTGCTCTTCGCCAGTAAAACAAAGAATCTCTTGATCTACATCTAATACACCATTGTTATCGTCATCAGGATCTTCTCCATCTGGTATACCATCATTATCATTATCAACATCATAATATTGAGGATTCAAAAGACCCTGTCCTAGAACCCCTTTATCATGTACTGCTTGATACCAACCATCATTATCAGGATCCGTGTCAGTACCATCATCATCATTATCTTCACAATTTGAACCGATGTAAAAATTACCTGGAGGGATTGTTCCTGAATCGTCATCAAGATCATCGTTACTATCAACTTCAAAATAATCCCAAATACCGTCATTATCATCATCAATATCCCAATGGTCGTATACTCCATCAAAATCATCGTCTAAATCAGCCGTATCGTTGAATAAACACTGTGGTTCCATATTTCCAGCAACTGGGGCGCCGCAGTCGTCATCAGGATCAACGTCATTATTGAGTAAATCGGCTCTTTCATCCGGGAAGAAGTTTGCATTTGAGTCGGCAGTCCATTGGAAAAATCCAAATGAAAGGCCGATGTAAGCTATCCAAAGGTCACGATTATCTTTCATCTGATTGTAGCTAACAGCCGCGGTCGGACTAACTCCAGACTGAGGGTCAAAAGTAAAGTGGAAACAATTCTTATTACAGGTCCAAGCACCTTGAGAATTACTGCCATTATATGCTCCATCGCTATAATCATCTGAAGGCCTTGTACTGTAAGGATACGTATATTCTACTTGATTTGCACGAGTTGGTTCGACTATTGGCGCGCCATAATACCAAGCATAGAAAATTCCGCATTCATGGTCTATTGCTTGAGGTTGTTGTGGAACATATATCCAAAATAAGGTAGCACCACAGGTGTTATTGTCAAAACTACCGCCCATTTTGATATCATTAACATCTAATACTGCATCATTGCCTTCATCTTGATCCCACCAGTCAGGTAATCCATCGGCATCTTGATCAACGTCTATACCATTAATTAGAGAATCTCCATCAATGTCAATATCAAAGTGATTTCCGCCATTATAAGGGCTCCATCTTTGGATAACATGCCAATATAGTTCAGGTATTTGCCCGCTAACTGTAGGTGCTGCTGCATCGAATCCATTATAATCTAAAATAAATCCATTTTCTGAGGTGAATGGATTAAACATCCAAGATTGATTCCAATACATATCATAAACAAGTCCAATTGCATAAAATTGGTCATCTTCGGAACCATCTAAGAAATCTCCGTCATTTGTAGGATAAGAATTGTCAAAAGGATCTGTTGCATCTAAATCTTGTACACCACAATTACCATCATCAGGGTCATAATAATCGGAAATTCCATCATTATCATCGTCCCAATCCTCATCATTTGCTAAACCATCTCCATCTATATCGGTATCAATATCATTAGGTCCGTCATCACGATATTTCGAACCATTTAGTAAATGTAAATCATTATCATCATCGAGATCGCAGTTATCATCTATGTCTAACCAATCATATATCCCATCATTGTCATCATCAATGTCTTCCCAATTATTCATTCCATCTTCATCCCAATCATTGAAGCCTGTGTAAGATTTACGCATTAAGAAACAATTATCGTCAGGATTAGATGGATTTGGATTAGCAAGGCTGGGGCAGTCCCATGTATCTACAGTGCTCTGAGGGACTGTTGGAAATACATCATTCTCATTAGTTTGGCCGTCATTATCTAAGTCCCAAGGTAAATCGCTTGAGTCGGTTGCGGCTCCACCAACCGTATTATCAGGTATGGCAACGCCTCCTAAATCAGTATCTAACCAATCCCAAATTAAATCATAATCTTGATCTATTACTCTGTAACGGTCATCATCAAGATCTCTATCATAATCGATCTCACAATCTATCCCTGGTGTGAAAATATCCCCAGAATTATAGAAATTTTGATCTTGTATTGGATAGTCGCCTACCATATCAGAATTTGTATCTATTTGAAGACAAGTATCAGGTATTCCATCGTTATCATCATCAACATCATACATATCAGCTAGTCCATCATTATCGTCGTCTGTATCTGATGAATCGGGNGACCCATCATTATCATTATCTGGATCAAGGAAATTAGGAATACCATCACCATCTAAATCTCCATCTTGGATAGAAGTAAATGACTGTACGCGAGGGTGCCATGCTTTTTCCCTATCAACAAAATCAACACCGCCAACATAACTAGAATAGAAATTTGTTGCAGAGCTGGCTGAAGCAGTAACATTGACTTCTCCAAACCCTAGAGAAATGTCTGAATAACGAAATACACCGGTAGAATTGAAAGTAAAGGTAAAAGTTCCACCAGGTGCAATTACGGGACTAAAGAATCCTGCAGTAGCACTAGATATTGAATGATCAGTGACATCGGAATTTGTCCAGGTTATAGAGTCGCCAGCAGTGATAGTTATATTTGTTGGATTCAAACCACTTGCTTCAAGTAGAACGCTGTGAGATATCGCTCCTGCAGCCCATTCTACCCACTCTGACCAGAGATTATTTGCAGTGATATTTGTAGTGATACTTGCATCCCAAGGATGTGCATCCCATAAATCCGGAACCATATCATTATCGTCATCTAAATCAAAATAATCTTGCTTACCATCGCTATCGAAATCACAAGGCCAAGTAAATTGATCTATTCTGCCGTCATTATCGTCATCCTCGTCATAAGANCCTGCGCCAGTACCATCTACGTCGTCATCTGTTACGCCATCATTATCATGATCTAATAAATTCTGATCTACTCTGTAACCTATACCAACCTGCATTTGAGTCCAAGGATGAATCGTTGTTGCAAACACATATCTATCTTCAGTATTATTCTGAGGATCTGCGCCTTGGGACCAATCAATTGGGCCTTCTAACAATCCATCATTGTCATCATCCCAATCAAACTCATCTTGTACGCCATCATTGTCATGGTCGAAAGGATCAGTGCCATAACAGCCATCGAAACGTTCAATTAAATCGTTAATCCCATCATTATCATCATCTAAATCATACAAATCTGAAATACCATCATTATCATGATCTTCCGTATCTGTTTCTTCTAATAAAAAGCCATAACTAGAATCGATTGCTAACGCAGCGGGGTCTGAAACTTTCCCATAAACAGAAAGAGGGTCATGGTACATTGGATCGTTAAATGCTGGATGAGAAAATGGATTCTCAGTACCGGGCTGCATTTCATTATTTTCGGCCATTGGTCCATTAGCCGTATCTAATTGTTGAAATGCAGTTCTCTGTGGGGCCGGGCCCCATTCGGATTCGTCATCATTATAAGGTTCAAAATCTTGAAAAGAATACATCTGTGTACTGAACAACATGATGAACACCATCAAGCCTGCAATTATACTTTTTCTAGAGCCCTCTAATCTAATACTTTGTTGTAATTTCTCTATCATCGTGACCACCGAAGTATGTTTGCTAAATCTAAATCATTTATGAACGCACACCCTAATAAAACAACAAGGGTATCATGATGATGTTTTAGTATCATAGTTCAACCAAACCTTGCATTAAAATATAGAATAATCTTGCAATGGCTCAATGGCATCACTAAGGACCGTTATGAACTCTAAAATTCATAGAGCAACCGTTACTGAAGCAGATGTAAATTATATCGGTTCAATAACTATAGATTTGAGTTTGATTGAGGCTGCGAATATCGCAGAATGGGAGAAAATTGAAGTGCTAAATATTACGAATGGTTCGCGCTTGGAAACCTATGTAATACCTGCAGAAAGAGGTTCGGGGAAAGTTTGTATTAATGGGGCAGCGGCACACCTAGTCCATCCCGGAGATTTAGTAATTCTAGTAACTTATAAAAGCATAGAAGATAGCGAGATTAGGGTACATCGGCCGACCATAATACATGTTAATGAAAAAAATGAAATTATAGAAAATTAATCAGACTCGATGATATGGAAGACCTTTAATTATTGTACATGCACGATATAATTGTTCTAAAAGTACGACGGCAGCTAGTTCGTGAGGAAGAGTAATTTTACCTAAGGAAAGCGAGGTTAGGTTAACTCCATAATTGCCAAAACCCCCAGGGGGGCCTACCACTAAATGTACCGAATTAGCAGATATTCGCCATTTTTTCATCATTTCCGAATACTCAATACTGTCGAGATTTTGCCCTTTTTCTTGAAGAAGTATTACTAAATCTTTTCCTGCTTTTTTAATTATATTTTCAAGATAAGGTTCTGGATCTGTTTGATTTCTATGCTCAATTATTTGTACTCCATCGGAAGTTAATCTGTTAGCATAGTCAGAAATAGCCGCTCTGAATGACGAATCTTTTGCTTTGCCATGTAAATGAACAAAAACACGGCCCATGCATATCCGAGTACTAGGCGCTCTTTCATTGATTCGCAAAGCATCAAGAAAGAATACCCTAACGCAAGTTCGATTGGGATGAGTTGGTGGCCATTCAAGAAGAACAAAAAAGTCATTCAAGAAGACCCCCATGTCAAAGGTACACGGCTATGGTTACAAGATCTGAGAGAAGTTTCAGAGAAGAATTTTGATAATTACGCTGAAGGGCAACGTATAGTTAGGCAAATGCAGGTAGAATGGACTGATTCATATAAGAAAGGAGAAGTTACAGATGAACTTTTATCTGGATTAGATCGTAGAGCATTTAGACTTCTTAGAGCTGATTCTGACGAATGGTTAAAGTGGTTAGATAACGAAGATTTTTGGCTACCTGGTTGGGGCATTGAATCGAAGGAGTGATGGTGATGTTGTATTGGATTATTTTATTTGCTATATTGAGTGGCGTTATTTTTTGGTATAGTCGAAAACAACCATTTCCAGAAATAAGTGGATATTTTGCCGCAATTTTACTATTTATTGCATTAATTTTATGGTTGGCTACAAGTGCCCCAAGAGGTGAGGGGAATGAATTAGTTCCGGCTTATATCGCATCCATTATAGGGGGTTTAGCGGTGATTGTAGGGGTTTTCAAAATGTCTGTAAGCAATGATGATGTTATAGTCGCGCCATTCGGAGGAATTTTATTCTGTATAGGTTCAATTGCTCTTCTCGCAGATAGATGGGATGATGCTGAACAAATCGAACAAATCGGTTCATTTGTATTAGTTTCTGCTTTAGTGATTCTTGAAATATATTTAGTATTTAGNGGATTAATTGTCGGTATTCAGGGNATCTCGTGGTCAAAATCGGGATTAAGGCAAATTAGTAGAGGATTAATTCATGGAAATAATGGTGCTATTGCTCATTTTGAAAAATCTTGGGATATGGACGAACAATGGATAAATGCCATGAGTCATGCTGCTTTGGCACTTATTTATGAAAAAGAAAATAATGAAAAATCTAGAACAGAACATATTTTCCAATTAGAAAAGATTGGAGGATGGGATGCAGTAGACCAATCATGGGTTGAAACTATAAAAAAACATCTAGATTTGAATTAATGCAACAGACGATTATTCATATTCCTCAACCCTATCCGGAGACATAGTATGGTTCGAATAACTAAGGTTCATACCGGCGGAGGAGACACTGGTAAAACCTCTCTTCTCGATGGAAAAAGAGTTGGAAAAGAAAATATAAGAGTTGGAGTGTATGGTACAATTGATGAATTAAATTCACAAATTGGCGTTGTACGTATGGAGTTACAAAGATCTGGAGAAGAATTTGGTAATTATGCTGACAATAAATTAGGGATCGTTCAACAAGAACTTTTTGATATTGGGGGCGAATGTTCTTGCTCACCAGGTATGCTACCTTCTCAAATGGCTCTAATTGGGATGGAACAATGTGATCGTTTAGTATCTGAAATGGATGAAATGTTAGAAGAACTATCTCCATTAACCTCATTCATAATGCCTACAGGATCTGCACCTGTTGCAACAATGCATGTTGCAAGAACAATTACTAGGCGAGCAGAAAGAAAAGTTTGTGAAATAATAGCAGTAGATGGCGAAGAGGCAATGAGAACTGAAATAATATGTTATCTGAATCGTCTATCAGATTGGCTATTTGTTTTAGGAAGATGGTTTTCAGCAAAGAATGGGGAAGAAGAAGTTCTATGGACACCTCTTGGTAAAAGATAGGGGGTTTCCTGATTGAGTATCGAATCAGCAGGATTCGAGGGNGCTTTGATTAGTCTGTCATTGATAGTTGCAATAGGTGCACAAAATGCATTTGTAATAAGGCAAGGATTATCTGATCGTCATGTTTTTCTTGTCTGTACTATATGTGCATTTTCTGATGCGGCATTGATTAGTTTAGGGGTTTTTGGATTCGGAGAATTTCTTTCTAGTTCTAGTGAAATTACAGAAATCATTGAATGGTTAGCTATTTCTTTCTTGATAATATATTCAATAATTAGATTCAAAGCTGCTTGGAATGGTAATATGCTAGAAATTGAGGAGGGAGGGGCTATTTTCAGTGCTAAAAAAACTGCAGTAATAACAATGGGTTTTACTTGGTTAAATCCTCATACTTGGCTAGATACTACTGTACTATTGGGGACAGCTTCTGTGCAATATTTAGGAGATGAAAAAATTGCATTTGCTATAGGAGCTATGGGCGTTTCTTTCTTCTTTTTTTACAGCCTAGGATTTGGTGCGAGAAGGCTTGCTCCGATTCTAAAAACAGAAAAAGCATGGAGATTTATTGATTTCTCAATAGGTATAATTATGATTGTGATTGCTATGGGAATATATACTAATTAATAAAAAATATCTATAATCATATGAATTGATTTGATTGAAGGTATTCTTTAGCAGAATTTAATAATTCAATTTCTTGAGCAAAAGTTACCTGTTCCATCGCTTCATCAAAACTAAGCCACATATAATTAGTATGTTCATGAGATAGTTTGACCTTTAATTCATTAGTTTGGGCGATATACCAAAAAACTTCTTTATCCGTAGGTACGCCTTTCAATGAGAAAGTATACTCAGTTCTTGAGACCCATCCATCGATTAAAGAAATTTTTGAGATTCCCGTTTCTTCAAATAATTCCCTCTCAGCTGTAGAAAAATGATTAGTATCTGATTCTTCAACATGCCCTTTAGGGAAACTCCAATGTCCTTGAGGATACTGTAGTAAAAGAACGCTATCATAATTGATTAAAATGAATCCGCATGATGTCTCCATGGGGTACGCTAGAGGTCATTGATATTCAATTATAGCAGAGAGAGAATACGCAAACACAATTGAATAGGTGCGCAGAGTTATCGAATATGACCGACGAAGCGTTGGCCCTCGATATTAAGAGAATTATCACTGATAGCGATCTTGATGGAGTTGTAACTGGTGCAATATTAAGAAGATGGTGGCCGGATACAGAAATCAAGTTTGGACACCCAGGAGATCTAAGAGCAGGTATGATGGATCATTTAATAGACAGAAATACTGCAATATGCGACTTACCAAGACATAGTAATTGTGGGTTGAGTATTGATCACCATCAATCGAATGAACCTGATTTAAATGTAAATTCAGAAACTGTAGTATTATGGGAGCAAACTCCGAGTGCTGCAAGAATTGCGTATAATCTTCTAAAAAATAAAATAGATTTAACTGATTTGACCGATATGATGATTTGGGTTGATAAATTAGATGGGGGGGCGATTACGATTGAAGAGTTTATGGGTAATAATCCAGTAATGTGGTTAGGGAGGATCATTGGTTCTGATGAAAATATTGCAAAAAAAATTCTTGAAAATTTACAGAATAGGGTGTCTGTCGAAGATATTTTATTGATTCCTGAAATAAGTAAAATATTAGAAAAAAGAAGAGAAAAACAAGTTTTTCTTAAAGAAAATATTTCTAAAAATATTCAAATTATAGATAGACTCGCGATTGCTAGATTAGAGAACTTAAAGATGAGATCTAATGGATATCATGTTACTGCAATTGCGGGAGAAGAATGCGATGCATGTTTAGTAATTCACGGAGATACTGGAGCAAGTTTTAGCGATGAAGATGGATATCCCGTATCTGCTTCATTTTATACAAACTCATTCATACATAAATCTGGAGGAATTTATGATTTGACTCGAATGGCAACAAGATTTGACATTGATGGTGGCGGACATGCAAATGCTTGCGGATGTAGAATCAAACCTATCAAAAATAACCTAGCAATACAAAGAGAAGTCGTTGAACAAGATATTGAAGAAAACATCAAAGAATGGTTGAATATGTGGTCTCAGAGATAAGTGAAAAGATACAAAAAGCCAAGAAAGGCATGTATAATAATTAAATAAACCATAATGTCACTCACTCTTCCATGTAAGTTACTGATTTTTGCAAAAGATGCCCCCTCAGCACGTTTCTTACTAGATTGAATGCCAAGTTTCCTCAGGTATATCATTAAGAAAAGGCCTAATATTCCAGCCCAGCCATGAAAATGATCGGGCACTAAATCATAATAAAATACTTCTCCGTTAATTATTCTGAAATATGCCATCTTTGAAATGAATGCTAAAGAAATTACGCCTACTACTTTAAAGAGTAATTTATTCCCATTTTTTTCATGATTATCAACTCCCTTTCGCCGCTCTGATCCTTTTAATTGAGTGCTTAATTGCCGCCATTTCCTCTGGTTAAGAAATGTCCAAATAACAGTCAAAGCTGCTAAAGGATGGAGGAGTATGATTACCGTAGCCGCGACCTCCATGAGGGTGGCTAAATCATGTCATATCTTGAGTTCTTGCTTTTCGAACCTTGCATAGCAAAGCGGTGCGTTCATGTAGGGGAGTATGTGGGCAATTTATCGGAGTGTCTTCGTTTGGAGCAGTATCTTCTAGATTGTATTGAGGCCCTGCAGCCTGCAGGTGATGATGAAGGGCGTAGGAAACGTGCTATGCAGAAGCCAAATAGTTCATGGGAACTATTGAATAAAAATTGGAAAGCTCTGGCAATTCTAGCAGCAGAAAAAACTGCGCCTAAAGCAATAGATNAAAAAGAATTAGGAAATAATNCAGAAAAAGGAAGTATAGATCGTAGTCATAGGAGTAGGATTGGTAGAAGAGGGGCTAGGCAGGTTAAACGTGGTTTTGAAGACTATTTGTTGACTCCGCAACAGGCCATAGAATCAAAAAATACGGCAGCGTTTAAGTTGGCAGTATTAATTGCTCAAAAACATAAAATGAATTCATGGGAGGCTTCTTTTGATGATCAAATGAACTTTCTAAGAATTGAGTGTGGACAAGGAATTCATCCTGTTTGGAGTCGTTTGGCTAGAGAAGCTCCTGTATTTGCAGAATTAGAAAGATTTGAAATAAATGAAGAAGAAGAATTTACCAAAGACTCAACCGATTGGATTGAGGCAGCAAATATTGATCCAAGAAATAATTCTAGCGTCCGAGAATGGTTAGAAATGGAACTTCCCTTCAAATTAACATCAACTCAAGCACTTTCTCTAGATAAAATCAAAAAAGATCTAGCTGGTAAGGCGAGACCTAAATCTTGGCCGAAAATAATGAAGGGAAGGTTGGAAGGACTTGAAAATGAAGGGGCATTGTTAGAATCAATTTTACTCCTTGGCGCTGATGCTGATATTGCTGAAAAAGTATTAATTGGCATAGAAAATAATGAAAAAATGTCTCAAGTAATAATAAAACAAAAGAAATTATACCATCTTCGTTTAGATAACTCAGAATACCTTATTGAGTCTTTAACACAAGAAGGAGATGATAAGCTATCTGAAGCAATAAGATTAGAGGGATGGAAAAGAATTGGCAGTATTAATCAAGAATTATCTTTGAAATTATTGAAAAAGGGGAAGGAGATATTGGAAAGAAATGAGGAAAAAATTCCTTCATCCCTACTCTGGAAAATTAGTAAAGTTCTTTTTGAAGAAGAAAAATATGTAGAATCTATAGCATCAATAGATAATTTATCATTAACTAATTCAGAAAAATTAATTTTTGCAATTCAAATAGTCTCCAAAGTATACTCAAAAAATCTAGAAAAATTGATTATTGATGCAATTAAAAATACGGATGAAGAAACTGTTTTATTTGCTATGAGGTATGAGAATTCGCCTCTTGAAATTCAATTAGAATCTTCGAAAATACTTCTAGAATTAGACCCTATAAGATATACTGATGAAATTCTATCTGTACTTACTCGTACAGCAGATATTGAAGGTTTAGCAGATAATATGACAAAAAATGAATCTTTGGCCTTGGTATATCCTTTCAGGGCACTGATGATTTGGCATTTAATGCCTGCAGAAAATGGTATAAATAATATTGAAGAGATATTTAATCTGCGGAAGAAAGCGCTTTCGGCACTGGAAGAATCCGAAAGAGATGATGTTCTATCAGATGTTTCTATAGCATTAATCTCATTACTAGGAGGAGTTTCATCAGATATGGACTCGATTCATAAAATGTTGGATTCAAAGTCAATTGTTAAATTGAATCAAGTAAGAAGGGCTCTATCTTCAGAGGGAGATGGTGTAGTAGATGATTCGTTAATAGAATCATTGAATGATTCGGCTATTAATACTGAAATGACTGCTCTGGATAAAAGATTATTTGAATCTCTAATTAATTCATTATATCTTAATTCGGCTGCAATGAAATTACAATTGGGAAATGAAGAGAAACATGAGTCGGCTTTATTGACATTAGAAAGATTGGCTGCAAGAGATAATAATACTATTAGAACTGTGAGAGAGCTTACAAACTTAGTTAAGGAACACAGCATAGGTATCGAGTCTCTGGAGAAATGGTATAGAGCAAATGATAAAGATTCTTCAGAATATCAAATTATTAGAGCGGCTTTAGAAAAAGATAAGGGTAACCGATTGAATGCAGCTAGAGCTTACAAAGAAGGTGCTCTCAAAATAAAAGACGATTATGAAGAGTCTTCACTTATTTTGAGAAAAGCAATGATCGAATATGCACACGCAGGGACATGGAAAGAAGCTGTGGAATTACTAGATCAAAATCCTGAATTGGGTACGTTACTAACTCAAAGATTTCAACTATATTTACGAACATGTGCAGATAATCATGCAGGGAATACGGATTCGGCTACTAAAAAACTCATACGATTTGTAAGTGAAGAAGAAAAATCTGAGGGGGATGAATATGATTCTGATTTTAATAAGAGAAGAAAAGAATCTCTCGAACTAATTCAGAGATATCCTGATGAGCACAATCTTCCTGCTCAACATTTCAAAGGAAGAGTCAAGGCCGCCTTGTTGAGTCTCGAAAAATCGGGTAACTCTAGACAATCTGACTTAGAAAGGAGGTTCCAATTAGAGTTACATGAGATGAAGGATATTTTAGAATTGACATTATTGGGGGAGCAAATAGCAGAAGCGAATCCTCTCCGAGGGCTTAGAAGGTTCGAAGAAGCAATTGAAACTGGATATTTTAAAGGTAGAGAAATTGATCGTCTAAGAGACACACAGAAAGCAGTGTTCGTTAGCCAAAGTGGGAATATTCCTGTAAGAGATAGGAAAACCTTACCAAATTTAGGATTAAAAACATTGATTTTAGTCGATACAAATATATTGATTCATGCTCTAAAAGACGATTTATTGCAAGAAATTTCTAATGATGAATTTGGATCTTTTGATTGGTCGGTTGAGAGGTCTTTTCATATGATGCTTCGGAGGCAAGGAGGACGAGAACGCTTCCTCTCAATACCACCAGCAGCTTTAGGAGAATTCGCTAATAGAGTTAAAACTCCAAAAGCAGTACTAAATTTATTCAATGATGTCTATATTGATAGAAAAGAATGGAATAGAAAAATAACATCTAAGTTCCTTAAGGAAAGAGTTGCTAAGATTTGTGAATCATTTACTACTTGGCCCCAAGAAAAGTATAGTAAAGAGAGAGAAAATATTAATCTGGAAAGTTTCTTAGTAAAGCATGAAAAGATTTTTGAATTAGTTGATGAACAAAAACGTAGAAGATCAGAAGAAATACCGCCTCGTACGGAAATAGATGGAAAGGACATATATCCTGAACAAGGAGATATGGATATAATGTGTGATGCCGCTTTATTAGCAGCGTCACCATTACAAGAAATTGGAAATATCCTTGTAGCAACAAGAGACTCGGACTTCAGGTTGGTATCCAGGGCTTTGGAAGAAAAATATGGGTTTGGAGTAGTATCTGATGCTCAACAATTGAATTCAAAAATAAGATAAACTCATCACTCACATATGAGAGATTAGAGCCTCTCCAAAAGAGGAACATGAGAGAAGGGTTGCATCATCCATCAATCTCTCAAAATCATAAGTTACAGTCCTAGCAGATATGGCGCCTCCCATTCCTTTGACAATCAAGTCTGCTGCTTCATCCCAACCCATATGTCTAAGCATCATTTCAGCAGATAGGATTAAAGAACCTGGATTTACTTTATTTTGGCCTGTATATTTTGGTGCGGTTCCATGAGTTGCTTCGAATATTGAAATTCCAGTATCATAATTAATATTTGCACCAGGAGCAATTCCTATACCGCCAACCTGAGCAGCTAGAGCATCAGAGATATAATCGCCATTGAGATTCATTGTTGTCAGCACACCATATTCCTTAGGCCTTGTGAGAACTTGTTGTAGCATAGCATCAGCAATTACATCCTTGATTAAAATTTGATTACCAGTTTTAGGATTAGTCATGGTACACCATGGCCCGCCATCTAATTCTATTGCACCATACTCATCTTTGGCTAATTGATACCCCCAATCTCTAAATCCACCTTCAGTGAATTTCATGATATTTCCTTTATGAACGATAGTTACACTAGGTTTATCTTGATCTATTGCATAATTAATTGCCGCACGAACTATTCTAGAAGTACCTTCACTACTGATTGGCTTGATACCAATACCACTAGTATTAGGGAACCTAATTTTAGTTACTCCCATTTCATTTTGAAGAAAATTAATAACTTTCTGAACTTCTAAACTACCAGCTTCCCATTCTATACCTGCATATACGTCTTCACTATTTTCACGGAATATTATCATATCAACATCTTCAGGGCGTTTAACTGGGCTCGGTGTCCCTTCGTACCATCTAACTGGACGTACACAGGCAAAAAGATCTAATTTTTGACGTAATGCGACATTTAAACTTCTAATTCCGCCCCCCACGGGTGTTGTTAGTGGACCTTTTATAGAAACTAATCCAGTCCTCATTGCATCCAATGTTTCGTTGGGTAACCACTCCCCAGTTATATCAAATGCTTTCTGACCAGCTAGAACCTCTCTCCAATGGATTTTCTTAGATTGTGAATATGCTTTCTCAACCGCTGCATCAACTACATTAATCATTACAGGAGTAATATCAATACCTATTCCATCCCCTTCGATATAGTGTACTATTGGTTCATCAGGGACAATTAACATACCATCTTTAATCGAAATTGCGGCTCCAACAGTCATTGCTCTCAGAGGGTCCACTTACCACCCATTGATGAAGCCAACCCTTCTGGCGTAACAAGAGAGGGCTCTAGATGAAGGGAATCGTACGATGGACTACCGGTGAAGAAGTAGAAGGCGAAACGGATAATGGTAAAATTACTCCATTTCATAGCGAAACTGCAGCAAGTCCTATGCAAATAGTTCTTCAAGCACATGGTGCATGTTCACTAATTGATGTTATTGATGGGTTAAAAGATAGAATGGAACATGTGAGATCGATGTGGATTGAGCTAGAATCGGATAGGTCTTTAGAAAGACCTAAGGTTTTCACAGCAATTAGAATGAAATATGTAGTTGAGGGAGATGTTCCAGAAAAGCTTGTTGAAAGATTAATCGCTCAAAGTCACGACAAATATTGCTCTGTCGGAGTGATGATAACAAGGTCTGGTGCAACATTAGATTGGAGTTTAGATTTAAGACCATAAAGTGAGAATTTAACATAATTTCTATGTTCGTCGTTTACTACATTATATAAGAAAATCAGTGAAAAGAAAGAGGTTCTTTCCTCAAGCATTAAACACCCTCTATTCCGAAGGAGAATTCCCTTTAGCCGGGTAACCCATTATCGAGGCAAAAACAAATAGGAGTGTGAAGTTATGCAAACCAAAGTAAAAGATAAATCAGAAACAATAGAAAACCAGGAAATTGAGGGAGATGGAATGGTTATTGAAAGACGATTTACTACTGCAGGAGAAGACCCTTTTGACCTATTTTCTTGGATTTCGATGGATGTAGAAATAAGAAATCCTGATGGAACTATGGCGGACTCGATAGAGGGAGTAGCATTTCCTTCTGGGTTCGAAGGAGTTCCCGGAAAAATTGCTGCTCAGAAATATCTAAGAAAAGCGGGCGTCCCTACTTATCTCCGCAAGGTGGCGGAAGAAGGCGTTCCTGTATGGCTACAACGTAGTGAACCAGATTTTGAGAAACTTCAAACTTTAGATGTAAAGGATCGGTATGCGGGCGAAACACATGGAAAAAATCTATTTCGAAGATTGGCGGGTACTTGGACATATTGGGGATATAAATATGGATATTTCGCTAGTGAAGTTGATGCTCGTGCCTATTTTGATGAAATGTGTTATCTAATTGCTAGTCAGCGTTCAGCTCCAAATAGCCCACAGTGGTTTAATACAGGACTAAATTGGGCATATGGAATCGAGGGGCCCGCACAAGGACATCATTATGTCGATCCTTCGACTGGAGAACTCTGTCTATCTAAGAATGCATATGAACATCCTCAACCTCATGCTTGCTTTATCCAATCAGTTAGCGATTCGTTAGTTGGAGGGACCAGCTCAATAATGGGGTTGTGGAATCGTGAAGCACTTCTTTTCAAATTTGGTTCGGGTACAGGTTCAAATTTCTCTAATATCAGAGGCTCGGGTGAACCCCTTTCTGGAGGAGGTAGTTCATCAGGATTACTTTCATTCCTAAAAATAGGTGATAGGGCTGCTGGCGCAATTAAGTCAGGAGGGACTACTCGTCGGGCTGCAAAAATGGTCACTTTAGACTTAGATCATCCGGATATTGAAGAATATATTGATTGGAAATCTAGTGAGGAAGAAAAAGTATCAGCTTTAGTCATTGGATCAAATATATTGCAAAAGCATGCTAATTCATTGATGGAAGCAATTTGGCAGCATGAAGACGAAGGAAGTAGGCTTGATCAATCTCAAAACCTGCCCCTCAGGAAGTGTATAGTAAAGGCAATTCGAGATAATGTACCTCAACCACATATTCAACGTATTCTGGATTTAGCAAAACAGGGCTGGAAAGGAGTTGATTTCGAATGTTTCGATACTGATTGGCAAGGAGAAGCATATATGTCTGTCTCTGGTCAAAATAGCAATAATTCAGTGAGGGTTCCTAATGCATTCATGGATGCAGTGGAGAAAGGAGAAAATTGGAATTTAGTTTGGAGAACTGAAAAAGATAAAGCAGCAAAAGAAGATCGGGAACCAGAGGCATGTAAAGTATTAGATGCAGGAGAATTATGGGATAAGATTGCATATACTGCTTGGGCTTGTGCTGATCCGGGCGTACAATTTGATACCACAATAAATGAATGGCATACTTGCCCCGAAGGTGGAAGAATTAATGGTTCAAATCCCTGTTCTGAATATATGTTCCTCGATGATACTGCTTGTAATTTAGCCAGCATAAATTTACTTCATTACTATGATTTGGATAATCAGACTTTCCAAATCGAGGATTTCAAACATAGCGTCAGACTTTGGACTGCAACTTTAGAAATTAGTGTCTTAATGGCACAATTCCCATCCGCTGAAATCGCACAGAAATCATATGACTATCGAACATTAGGTCTAGGTTACTGTAATATTGGTTCTCTTCTGATGCATATGGGAATCCCATATGATGATGAAAGAGCATATGCTATTTGTGGCGCTCTAACTGCGATTATGTGCGGAGAATCATATGCTACAAGTGCTGAAATTGCTTCAATTTTAGGCCCTTATCCTGATTATGAGAGAAATGCTGAACATATGCTAAGAGTTATGAGAAATCATAGAAGGGCTGCTTATGATGCTCCTAATTCCGAATACGAAGGATTAAGCATAATGCCACGAGGAATAAATGCAAAGAAGTGCCCACAAGATTTGCTTGGAGCAGCAAGAGATGCATGGGATCGAGCATTGAGAGATGGTGAAGAACACGGCTATAGAAACGCACAGACAACTGTTATTGCGCCTACTGGAACGATTGGACTTGTTATGGGTTGCGACACTACTGGAGTAGAGCCTCAATTCTCCCTAGTGCAGTACAAAACTCTAGCAGGCGGAGGATCTCTTAGAATAATCAATAAAGGAGTGACTATGGCACTGAGAAGACTTGGCTATTCCGCTAAGCAAACAAAAAATATTGAAGAATTCGTTATGGGAGCGAAAAGTTTGAATGAATGCCCCCACCTATCTATAGAGAAATTAGAATCTCTTGGATTCTCAAATAAGCAAATAAAAAATATTGAAAGTAAATTGCCGGATGTATTTGATATTAGATCTGCTTTCTCCCCTAGTATACTCGGTAAGGAATTATGTGTAGAAACTCTTGGTATTAGCGAAGAACAATATAATGATGATTTCTTTGATATTCTTGGATATTTGGGACTTTCTTCTGAACAGATTAACGATATAAATGACCATGTTTTAGGCAGAGGCACCATTGAAGGCGCACCGGGTTTGAAAGATGAACATTTAGCAGTTTTCGATTGCGCTACTCCTGGCGGTAAACATGGCGTCAGATCTATTGATTGGCCTGCCCACGTCCATATGATGGCTGCGGCTCAACCATTTATTTCGGGTGCTATTTCTAAGACAATTAATATGCCTTCAAATTCAACGGTTTCAGAAATCAAAGATGCATATGACTTGAGTTTTACAAATATGATTAAGGCTTGTGCAGTTTATAGGGATTGTTCGAAATTATCTCAGCCTCTAATGAATCAACTTGTCGATTCTAGTGCCTTAGATGAAGAGGAAGAGGAAGATGTTATTATTGTACAAAAAATGGTTGAGCAGGTTGTTGAGACTTTACCATTGCCTGAAATAAAAGCTCAACCACTTGCAGAAGCAATGGTGCACGACTATATTGCATCTAGAAGGCCATTGCCTGATAATTGTGAAGGAGGCAGGATGAAAGCAAGAGTAGGTGGTCATACAGTATATCTGAACCATAGTTCCTATGATGATGGAAGATTAGGGGAGATAATGTTGACAACTTCTAAAGAAGGAGCAGCATGGAGATCAATGCTGAATCAGTTTGCTATTGCTGTATCTTTAGGGCTACAACATGGAGTCCCTCTAGATGCCTTTGTAAATTCTTTTACATTCCAAAAGTTCGAACCAAGTGGAATGGTAATGGGTGGAAGTGGGCGTGTAAAGATGTCTTCTAGTATCGTAGATTATATATTCAGAGAATTAGCAATTAGATATCTTGGAAGACATGATTTAGCCCATGTTTCACACGAAGATTTAGATCCATATTCAATAAGTAGGCCTGAAATTACACAGGAAGGCGTAGTCAGAAATAAAGGAGAGATTAGAGAGGTTCAACAAACACTTGGAGCATTCGAACAAGTTGAAGATGCGCTGACTAAAACTAGAAGGTTGGCCAGAGAAAATGGATTTACAGGAGATATATGTACTGACTGTGGAAGTAGCCAAATGGTTCGAAATGGGACCTGCTTGAAGTGTAATGCTTGCGGTGCCACTACTGGTTGCTCTTGATCGAAGATGCAAGTTTCTGGTCTCTTAGATTAATTCTATTGAATAAATCGTTGTGAGATTCAGGACTTAACTCAAATATTCTAGAAGAAATTTTTTGAAATGATGAAAGATTTATTTTAGCTAATTGAATAAACATTCCTGATAATTTTGAACGAGATTCTAAATTACTAGAAACCCAAGCTATAGGAATAATTTCAGCACTATCGTTTGGATCTATAGAAAGATAATGCCGTATTCCAGAATCAATTAATCTTTGGATCATTCGAGTATCACCTGATACGAATATCCTTTTTGAAAACTCAGTAAATATGAGAAGCTCTAGACGTGCTAAAGTACCAAGATAAGTTGTAGAGATAACTCTGGTATCAGAATCTATATCATTAATCAGTACATCAAGTAATGTTTGAGCAAAACGACGATCTTCAGAATCTATTCGAGAAAGATTGGAGGCCAAATTTCGTCTTAAAAATACTTTTTCGCTCTTACATATTTCGAATAATAATTCCCTTGATTCATCGGGATGATGTGGTAGCGATTGAATTGCGGCCATAACTATAGATGATGAGGATTTTTCTTTACAATCGATTACTAAATTATGAATTCTCGACGCAATATTTAGAGTAGCATAGGTCTGTTCTCGAACAGAGAGTCTCTCTAACCAATAAGGCAGCACTGTTGGGTTACTTGATTCATATAATTCAAGAATATCTAAGATTGAATTAGCGGCTAAAACTCCACTAGGATGCGCCATTTCTTCAAAACTTGTATCTCGATTTTTTCCATCCCAAGATATGTGGTGCGGCCCTGTTAACTTATTTACTGGCCATGAATCTGGTTTTCTTGCAACTATTATTGAAGAAAATAAATTGAAACACTGCGATTCTGTTATTTCAGAATCTCTTAGAATTAAACCGATTAGAACGCTCACAGCGATATACCATCTATCAGTGTCAGGTGAATCCTCATCTAATGCAGAATTGAACCAATCTTTTATTTGCAATATTAATATTTTTTGTGCAATCACATCTATATTTTTTAGTAACCATTTTTCACGCTGGGCTATTGGATCTATATTTCTTTTAACAAAACTTGGTTCGTCGGTTTCAATTACTTGTTCTAATCGATAATAAAAACCAGCAGTATCTATTGAAGAAATTCCCAATGCTTGCTGAATAATTTTAGATGAATCAGAGGGGGGATTTGCAGGAAAATCAGGCATTTCTAATGGAGGATTCGGCAATGGAGGAGATTCAAAAGATAGAGAAATACATTCTCTAAGAAGATTATTACAAGATTCTCTGATGAGAGATTTGGCCTCTCTTCTTGACACATTAACACCGACTTAAATTTCAAGTTCGATGTTCAAGTTTTGGATTAACTCCTTGTATCTATTTCTAATTGTAACTTCAGTAACTCCGGCTACTTCAGCAACTTCTCGTTGAGTTCTTCTTTTACCGCATAATACGCTAGCAATATAGATTATTGATGCTGCTATACCAGTAGGACCTCTGCCGCTGGTTAATTCTTTTTCTTGAGCAGCAGCAATTAACTCATATGCTTTCGACTGGACTTCAGCATCTAAATCAAGACCTGAACAGAACCTAGGAATATAATCTTCGGGTTTAGTTGGAGGTATTTTCATCTTTAACTCTCTAACCATGAAACGATATGTACGGCCTATTTCTTTTCTTCCTGTTCTACTTGCTTCTCCAATTTCATCTAAGGTTCTAGGATTTTGGCATTGGCGACATGCTGCATAAAGAGATGCTGCTGCAACACCTTCTATTGAACGGCCTCGAATAAGTCTAGCTTCGACTGCTTTCTTGTAGTTGACAGCTGCTGATTCTCTAATTGATTTAGGTAAATCAAGCCTACTTGCCATTCGATCTAATTCGGCTAAAGCCATTGCAAGATTTCTTTCTGTAGCATTACTAACGCGAGAGCGCTTTTGCCATTTTCTCATTCGATAAAACTGTGATCTATAACGAGATGAGATTGATTTTCCGGAATAATCTTTATTCTGCCAATCAATATCAGTAGAGAGACCTTTGTCATGTAACATAACTGTCATTGGAGCACCTGTACGCGCCCTCTGATCACCCTGTTCTGGGCTGAAAACACGCCATTCAGCCCCTTGATCGATTACTTTGTCTTCAAGTACCAACCCACAGTCTTCACAAACGACCTCTCCTCGAGATTCGTCACGATTTAGATTACGGCTTCCACATTCGTCGCATTTTACAGTGTCTTCCACGAGATAATCTGCCATCCCATCACATCCTCTTTCCTAAGAAAGGTAAAATATCCCGAATGACGATGTTATTTAAGGTTAACATATCAATGCGAGAAAAAAAGTTAACGAATATACTGATTTAAGTTAACTGAAAAATTGAGAATGGTGATATATTACCCGACCTTGGCAAGAACTGTTTGGAGGGTTGTGCATGAGAGATGAAGAATGGCCACAATCCGAAATTTCTCTAAATCCGGAGAAAAGAGTCTTATTTTTAACTAAAGATCTCAGCCTTATACAAAAACAATTGTATGAAGGCTTGAACTTGAAAATGGAGGATTTAACTATTGATGATTTATTAGATGACATAAATACAGATGTTATGACTCCTGCTTGGGTTTGTTTTGATTATGAACCAGAAAAAATTGCTGAAAATGCTTATGCCGGATTGTTGCATGATGGTCGACGTGTTTTTGAACAATATGCATTAATTAATGGTAATTTTGAAGTTATCGTGTCTGGGCATAGAAAAGGAACCGGCTCTAGTAGAGAAACTGCTCCTCAATGTGAAAAATGGTCCGGAATAAAGATTGTAATCGCTGCATCATTCGCACCGATACATGAAAGAAATAATATCAATTTAGGTCAATTGATGGGGGATTATATAATGCTTGAAAGGCTGCAAAATGGGGAGAAAATAGCATTGAGCGAATTTACGAAAAAATATGATCCTGTGACTAAACTAATTTTAGAAAATGGAGGTATTCTACCGTTTGCTAAGGAGTTAAAAAATGGAAATGTTAAACTTCCAGAAGTAAATAAAGTCCCTCATCCAATGACTATTGTTGAAAAAATAATTTCTAATAAATTAATTAGTGAAAATAAACATAAAGGATACCTAAAACCAGGAGATGCTGTTCTGGCTTCGGTCGATGGGGGATATTCACATGAATTTACTACTGCNCAAGTCCATGAGTTCTTAAAAATAGAATATGGAGANAATTATTCAATACCAAACCCTCCTAAGTTTGCAGTCTTTGAAGANCATTTATTATATGCAACAGGAGTCCCTAGGTTTGGAAAATTCAAAGATAAGATACAAGCATTAAGAGACTTGCAAAATGTCTTTCAAAAACATACTGGGGTGAGAGATTATTCTGCTGTTAATGGAGTTTCTCCGGGTATTTGCCATCAAGTAGCTAGAGAAGAATTTATTGATGTTGGCGATTTTATTCAAGCAACTGATAGCCATACTTGTATGGGAGGAGCCAGTAATGCCCTGACATATGGAGTTGGTTCGACAGAATATGCTAATTTAATCCATAATCAATTCGCATTTGTTAAAGTACCAGAAAGTATTCGATTTAACTTAATTGGCGAATTGGATTTTGGATGCACTGCTAAAGATGTAATACTACACATATTATGGAAATATGCTGCAAATTCAGAGACGCTCGATCGGAGCATGGAATTTGGAGGACCTGGACTTAAAAGTTTGTCAATGGATGAAAGAGCGACTTTATGCAATATGGCTACTGAATGTAGTGCAAAAACAGGCATATGCGACCCTGATGATATGACAGTTGAATGGTTGATCAATAGGAGACCTTTAGCTACTAAACAAGAAATTTATGATTCTTTTGTCTTTCCTGATGAGGGAGCAAAGTATCATGGAGGAATTCATACAATTAACTTAGATGAAATCCTACCTATGGTCGCTCACCCTGGGAATCCAGATGAGGGGATTCCTTCAGATCCAACAAATGGTGCATATATCAAAGATATTGGCACTATTAATATCGATATCGCATATGCTGGTTCTTGTACCGCAGGAAAAGATGACGATTTTGCATACTATGCAGAAGTTACAAAGGCTGCTTTAGATGCTGGTCTGATAATATCTGAAAATGTAGAATGTTATATTCAGTTTGGTTCTAAAACTGTTAAAGATTTATCTGAAAAAAATGGTTGGACGGAGATGTTTGAAAGAGCTGGCGTGAAACTAATAGATCCTGGATGTGGGGCATGTATTGGAGCGGGTCCAGGGGTTAGCAATAATACTGAACAAGTATCAGTTTCAGCAATTAATCGTAATTTCCAGGGAAGATCTGGCCCCGGTAAACTCTACCTAGCAAGTCCCCTTACTGTAATGGCCAGTGCTTTTATGGGATATATCACAGCTTGGAGTCCTGAATTATTTATATCGGAGAATGAACTTTAATTATTCCTCTTTGATATTGAAAGAAGGCCAAATAAAGCTGCAGTAAACCAAGCAATTTCTAGGATAAAGAAGGCCCATTCGTCGATCAGATAGGCCCGTATTGCCAATAAGCCAGAACCTAGGGCCATTAATTGCAAATATTTTGAAGCTTTACTGTCTAAAATATTGCGCGTTTCTAAAAAGAAGGCGGATAATATCAGGATCATTCCGATATAAGCTACAACTTCGTGATGTGCTGCATCGACAATGGTGGCAATCATGACCATGCTAAAATCATCAAAAATATAGTCTTTCGTCATGAGTTTAAGCGCATGCTTCAATAGCCTAAGGAGTTCGGCTTCATTCATCACAAGTTGGCCCCAGGTCATTAGGACATGGGAGGACCAAGTGGAGAGATTGGAATGGTAGATGCACACAATATTTCTAATAAACAAAAACAAATCGCCGTTAGCGAGTTTTTCGAGAAAAATAAACACTTTTTAGGATTTGATTCTCTCCAACGTTCATTAATTACTGCTGTAAAGGAAGCTGTAGATAACTCACTAGATGCTTGTGAAGAGGCAAGAATACTTCCAGAAATAAAAGTCGAAATTACTCGTTTAAAGGATGACGATGTAGAATTAATGTCTCAAGACAATGGCCCGGGAATCCCTAGGGATTCGATAGAAAATGTCTTTGGAAAATTCTTGTTAGGATCAAGATTTCATGCAATTAGGCAAACAAGAGGTCAGCAAGGTATCGGAATAACAGGAGTTGTCATGTATGCGCAACTAACTACTGGTGCAAAAACACGTGTTGTCTCAAAAATTGCACAAGATTCTTCGGCAGTATTTGTAGAATTAGGGCTAGATACAAGAAAAAATAAAGCTATTAAATCAAAAGAAAAAAGAGACGTGTGGAATGACGAAGTCACAGGAGAAGAAATCCCTCATGGTCTAAAAATTTCAACTATAATGAAAGCTAAATATCAAAGAGGAAAGCAATCAGTTTACCAATACCTAAGGATGACTTCAATTGTCAATCCTCATGCAACAATTAGCTTAATTGTTAGAGATAGAGATGGTGAAATAATAGAAGAAGGAAAATGGATTAGGACGAGTGAACGGTTACCAAGAGTTGTTGAAGAAATAAAACCTCATCCTCACGGGATTCAATTGGGGACTTTGCAAAGAATGTTAAGAGAATCTGAACAAAATAGAATGACTTCTTTTCTTCGACATAACTTCTCTGGAGTTAGTGTAAGGGCCGCTAAGGAAGTTTTGGCATCATCTGGAGTTGAGGAAAATAGAAGTCCTAAAAGAATAAATTCTGATGATACTAAAAAGATAATTGAAGCTTTTCAAAAAGTAAAACTTCTTCCTCCTCCTACTGATTGTCTATCGCCTATAGATGACTTATTAATCAAAAAAGGCCTATCCAAGGCAATTGATTCTAGATTTGCTTCAACAGTAACAAGGTTACCAACAGTTAGTCAGGGAAATCCTTTCCAAATAGAAGTAGGGCTAGTTTTTGGAGGAGACTTGACTGCTGATGGTCCCATAGAGGTATTGCGTTTCGCTAATCGTGTACCTCTAATGTACCAACAGGGGGGATGCGCATTAACCAAAGCAATAGAGTCTATAGATTGGAAAAGATATGGATTAGATCACCCAGGTGGTAAAGGATTACCAAAAGGTGCTGCTGCTGTATTAATTCATTTGGCATCAACAAATGTCCAGTTTACCAGCGAAGCTAAAGAAGCTGTTTCCGATAATGAGGAAGTCTTTGATGAAATAAGAAAAGGCCTCTTAGAGGTTGGAAGAGGTTTAAAAAATCATTTGAAAAAGAAAAGTCAAAGGAAAAAAGCAAAGGAAAAATTTGAATTAGTCAACGTAATATTACCTGCTATCGCAGAAAAGACTTCGAAGATTTTGGGACGAGAAAAACCTGATCTGGCCCCTGTAATAACTCAGATTATGAATGCAGTATTTTGTGAAGAAGAACTGGGTTGGGATAAGGAGAAAAAACTTGCAACATGCTCGATTAAAGTATTCAACTATACTGCTAGGGCCAGAGCTTATACTATTCTTCTTAAATGGCCAGAAAGTGATTCTGTATCTATTGTAGAAAATTCGAATGGGGGGAGAAAAGAAACACGAGGAATCTGGGCATGGCGCCTTGATACTCTAAATCCGGGTTCTTCCACTACCATTAGTATCGCACTTTCAGGACTTACTAAGGGAGACTGGGTTGATGCCGATGTATTCTTCCGTGGTAGTGGGGACATTATTGGCGCAACAAAAATTGATGAAAAAATATTAGAAGAAATACGAAAAACAGAAGCTTTGAGTGCAGTTCGAAAAGAAATTTCTGAAATTAATGAGAATACCTCCGAAATAGATGAAGATAATATTCCAGAAACGATTGAGGGAAAAGGAATAAACTCTGAAGTGATTGATATTTTTGCTGATTTTGAGGAGGAGAAAATATGAGTAAAATTGGAGAAAGAAAAACAAAAATTGAGGTAAAGGAAGCGCTTAGAGGAATTGCTTCAGAAATGCATGACAAGATGGAAAAAGGCGTACCTCCATCAATGACATTACCAGTTAGAGCTAAGACAAATATTGGTTTCAATGAAAAATTAGGCGTTTACAAATATGGCAAAAAGAAGAGTACAAGAGATGCTACGAGTTTGGGATCTGCAAGACAGTTACTTCGTTCCCTACATGTCACAGAATTTATTGAGCAAATGATTGATTCAGGAAAATCTTCAACTCTAAGAGAAATGTACTATATCAGCGAAGGATGGGGGCATGGTAAATTTGGTTCTCAAAATGAAAGTAATAATCTTGCTGAAGATTTAGAAATTGTCACAAAATGTTTGCGTGAAGATTTTAAATTGAGGCCAGAAGAAGATGGGGCTAGAATAATTGGAAATGTTACATTTGAAGAAAAAAATAGAAAGGGTGATTGGATGAGAATAAATTGTAGAGACGATGTTGGCGACTCAGGATATGGAGTGCCATACAATGTTGAAGCAGAAAAGTTAACTCTAATAGAAGAAGATGTAGATTTCATTATGGCTATAGAAACTGGAGGGATGTTTGATAGACTTGTAGAAAATGGATTTGATGAAGAAGCGAGGTGCGCATTGATACATCTAAAAGGGCAGCCTGCAAGATCTACAAGAAGAATTATGAAAAGAATGAGTCAAGAATGGAATAAACCAATTATTGTATTCGCTGATTGTGATCCTTGGTCATTTAGAATATTTGCAAGTATTGCATATGGGGCTATTAAAACTGCTCATATCTCTGAATATCTAGCAACAAAGGAAGCTCAATATCTGGGAATTACTGCTGATGATATATTAGCATATGATTTACCTAGTGATGAGCTAACTAAACAAGATTTAGGGGCATTAGACTCAGAATTAACTGATCCGAGATTCAATACTGGATATTGGAAAGATCAAATCAATTTAATGAAAGAGATAGGGCAAAAAGCCGAGCAACAATCACTTGCTAAATATGGACTAGATTTCGTAACTGATACATATCTACCAGAAAAATTAGCAGGTATTGGGTTAGGCTATTGATAGCCAAATCTGAAATGTTAAGTCCTCTGGCTAGCACTTGTGGAAGAGGGTAGAAAAGTTTGGTTGAAACGTCTTTCGGGAGTTTCATTTGTCTTAATTATAATTTTTATAGCATCATATAGTCATTCGACAGAAAGTATAGTTCAAAAAATGGATGTTGATGAAAATTATCTAGTTAAACTGGAGCCTGGAGAACAAGCGACCATCGAACTATCAAAGATTGGATACTATATTGCAATACGGTATGATGTAGCCGGTGAAGAGGAAAAATCAGAATTAAAGATTACTGATTCAGAAGGTGTTGAAGTAGAAGGAAGAGCCCCAGGGATTATTGAATCAAATAATAAAAGGCCCAATGCAGATGGAAATCTAGTTTATCTACCAGTTAGAGTTTTTGAAATTAATGATAATGCAGATTATAATATAATAAATCAAGGCAATACTACTCTATGGTTGATTGACGATTTAAAAATACAATCTAGTCTACTTTCAGATGGATGGATTATGGCTTCAATGGTTAGCTGCTGTTTAGGATTCCCTTTAGGAATTTTTACTATTGTTTTAGGATTAATCTCGTGGAAAAGAAAAAGTAATACTCCAGAAAAAAAGATTATTTTTCAAGAAAATATTATGACTACAGATGAACTATTTAAAAAATATAATTCAACTTCGGAAATAGAAGATGAGATTCCAGCACCATTTGTTGAACCAAACGATAACTGGGAAGAATGGGATGATGGTGAATGATTTTAACCTAAATTCTATTTTTAGGAATAAGTTGGGTTTTTAGATGTCAACCCACTACCCAACTTCGGGTTGGTAAGTGATGGTGAGTTTTGATGAGGCCATGGCTATTCTTGAAAATAAAGCAAGAAGACAGATTCTAAGGTATTTAGTTAAAGAACCACACTACCCATTACAACTATCAGAATTATTAGAAATTAGTCAACAAGCTGTAATGAAACATATCAAAGTTTTAGAAAAGGCTGGCTTTGTAGATTCACAGGTTGTACCTTCTGAAAAAGGAGGGCCTCCAAAAAAAATGTATAGAGTAAATCAATCATTTTCATTACGTCTTGATTTGGGACCAGACTTATTTAGAGCAGAACATAGAAAAATGCCTGCAGGTGGACCGATGAGGCTTTCTAATAAATTACCAACTGAGCTTGATTCATTAATTGATCGACTAGGAACAAGAAGAAAATTACCAATGTCTGAAGCAATGAATATTTTATCTGATTTAGACTCGGCTCTAGAAAAGATTGATGGTCAAAGAGATGCAATTATTGCTTTACATCAGCAGGTCATGAGTAAAGCATCTAAAGGAGTCAACGAAAACTCTGAGTCTTATGAGGAAAGAATAATGGCTAGAGAAATGATGATACAACCAAGAAGACCTTTAGATTTAGATGTATTTTCTCAGAATATACGTATTCAACCTTCTGATGCTCAAGATATAATGGAAAACATACGTGAAAGATTGATGAAAGATTTCATACTCAATGGGGAAAACTTTGTTTCGGCCGGTAAAGATACACCATTGCCTTGGTGGTTAGTCCGTTAATCGGACTTTTCATCAGGTTTTTCAATAATTATTATTTCTTGAGTNTTATCAGAAGATTTTTCTTTCTTTACAGAAGATTTTTCTTTCTTTTCAGAAGGTTTTTCTTTCTTTTCAGATTTATTCTTATTTTTATTCTGAATTACTGGCGAGGATAGGTTTGATCTACGTCTCATAAGGAAAATTTCTAAAAGGAATGCAGCGAAAAATAGCCCCATAAATGCTGAAGAAATTATTATCCCATTTTGATAAAGTAATTCATTATTAGATCCTTCAGTATACCTTGCCTCTAACTTAGTACTATTGAATAGACCTAATCCAGACAAAAATACTAAACACATATAATTAAATAATTTCTTAAAACCCATAATTTACCACCTCAAAACTCCGTATCCGAATCATCATCAAGATTTGACATCATACTGCTTTTCTCTGCAAATCGGTCTAATGCCTCCATCCTTCTACCATACAACACTACAGCAGCAACTGAGATTAAGGCAAAAGTAGCACCAAGAATTATTGCTGGCACCGAGTATCTAGCAATGATTTCAACCCCTACATCGAGGATACCATTGTTTGAACCCATTCCTCCAGAGATACTTTGGGCGTTATTACCCTCATCTGTTTCCACTATCATATTCTCAGGATCTAGGACTACTACAACATCATGATTACCTGCTTCAACTAAGTATAGTAGAGTTATCAATGGGGCCTCATCATCAGAGTCGAGAGTTGGCATTATTGCTTCAATTAATTGACGATATGCAACATTCTCTTCATTACAACCATTTTTCTTTATCGATTTTATTGTTTGGTCGACACATAGGATAACATTAACATCTGTAGCATGGGAATTACCAGCATTATTAATCCTTACACTCACTGCTAACATATCTCCAATCTTACCCTTTTGATCTCCTACTAGTACTTCTTGAATCTGTAAATCAGGAGCCCTTAATCTTAATTCGACTACCTGTTCATTAGTATCGCAGTTTGGCCGATAATTGTCGGGTAATCCGTCTTGATTCATGTCAATTGTACATGAATCTTCCCAGATTGCTGTCTCATCAAAGTCGCCATCAGTAGTTGAATCACCGAAACTAGATTTTAACTTAATGCCTATTTCCCTATCTGCTAATGCAGCCTCACGATCAATAGTGACTATTACAACTAATTGTAATGTCGTATATGATGGCATCTCAGGTAACGTAATTCTCCCCTTTGAATCTTTAAAGCAAACATCTGTCGGAGTCGGGTCACCTTGCATCAAAGTTACACAACGCCTCTCTATAGGATATTCCGAGCCAAATCCTTCCAATAATGCATATTCGATATTCCAGGCGCCTAAGGTATTCAACCCAGGGACAATGTCCCAACCAGCCCCATCAACTGTATGATTATGCACTGTTGGTTGGTCAGCGACATTACCGAAATTAGTTACATTCATTGTGAATCTAACTACTCGNCCGGGAGCTGTTGTCTTTATTCGNCTCTCGACTGAAGGATCGATTGTTATCCTCATATCATGGAATTCTATCACTTCAACTTGTAATGTAACCAAATCTCTAACTTTAGTTCCTTCGAACGATTCTTCACTAGATAATTCAAGTATAACTGTATATTGACCTGCTAATGTTTGCTCGGGAATATTTATCATAATAGGAATTTGTTGAGACTCATCACGATCTAGTTCTTGGAATAATATTCGAGGAATTACTATGTCCCATACATCTGAATTACCATCTTGATCAGTAATTGAACCAACTGCCATATCATAACGATCTGCGCCATTGCCAGTATTCTCGATTAGTGTATCAAGTTGATACTCTTGGCCAGGGTATAATGAAAGTATTGTTTCAGTTGTTGCTTCTAAATCATATCTTTGAATAACATTAGTTACCAATACTACTGAATCTCTAACTTTCGGTGCACCATCCAAAGATGCTTTTACGGTTACAGAGTCACCTATTCCAGCTGTTGCATTAAACGGAGCGCACATTTCTGCCGTCACCGTATATGGTAAATCTACTACTGACCAATATCGAGGTGTTTCTTGGGCTACGCTATTCCCCCCGGGTGCTTCAGAGAAATCTAAATTCACTGTCCAATGATCAAATCTCCAAGTTTGCTCAGATACTTCGACTGGTTTCTCATCCGGACCTCCAGGTGTTGTGAAAACTAAATGACCAGGGGTAAAGTGCTTAGTTACTTCAATTTCGAATTCAGAACATTCTCCAGGAAGCACGTAGTTTGTAGTTTCACCTAATTCAAACACAATATTTCCAGTACTCTTAATTGATACATTCACCCATAATTCGAGAATATCAAAAGTCCCTTTATCGACTGATAAAACGGGTTCGCCAGTTGACCAACCTTTTAGATATATTACAAATGTCCCTGGTTCTTGAGAAGTCGGTACATCGATCTGTAAGTTCCTAGTCATTGATTGCCCTGGATCTAATGATAATGAGGTAGGGAAAGTAACGCCCCAACCAAATGGTAGGGCCCATTCAGTTTGTCCTTCTAACGTAGTTGGATCATAAAATGCAAATGTATCGTATACATTTCCAGTATTAGTAATAGATATCGAAAAGGTGGCTTGCTGTCCTTGTTCNACATCTGCTTGGAAGTGACTAGTATCTAATTCGATTCCATGTACGACATCCATTAAAGTCAGAGTTATGGCTTCATCACGTATTGCAGGGTCTTTGTATGAAATTGCTGTAACTTTGATAGTAGCTAACTCATCACCATGCGCTTGATAAATTGAGGGCGCTCTTACCCTCATGTACAAGGAAATACTTTCGCCACCTTGAAGAGAGACTGGGGTTGAGTCAAAGATTGGTGTNTGATTACTTGCAAAGAATATGCTGGCACTCCAATTGGTAGGTACNCCTTCAATTGCCATAGAAAATATATCTGATACTAACTCTGCAGGACCAGGAGTTGGATTAGATATTGACATATTGTATGTTGTTTGCTCACTAGGTTCTATCGTATGATAGAATGTTTCTGTATCTGATAGGGAAACATCGACTAGTCCAGTTAAAATATGTACATAACAAAGCGTGTAAGAACCTCCATTATTTTCATCATTACATTTGTTAGTATCGGACCAGCCTACGTGAGCGCCGCTGCCCATATCATTTGCAAAGGCAGGAGGTTGCCCTAATTCTGGAAGAGCAGGGGAATTTGGCCCTAATTTATCAGATTGCCACTCTGTTATTGGAATCAGTTCCCATGGATCAAAAATTGATGATGCAACCGAGTTTAGAGGGAAACCTGAAGGATAGTCATTGTTAGTATGATTCAAACGAGTGTACATCAAAGTCTCTCCTTGTGTATCATTGTAATTATCTAACCAAGTTAAATGAACATTGTCGAATGAGTCCGTAAGTATAGATGGCATATGTGAATTAGCACTAAATGGCCTATCTGGAGATACTCCGTCGTAACCTTCAACATTAGATATTGCCGCATCATAAATTTGCTTGATAGCATATGATGGTAATCCAGCACTAGCACCATCCCAAGCACCAGCGGAGCTTAAACGAAGACGTGTATAATATACCTCATAATTAACATCAATATCGAAACCATAGGCACGGCCGTCCATCCAAGTAAGGTGTGTATTACCTGAATTATCTATTGCAATTGCGGGATGTAGGCTGTAAGCATCATTCAAAGTAATTCTTGTATCATTAACTACTACTAAATGCCCATATCCAAGAGCATCTGGTGAAGAACCGATGTCTTCTACATATCGATCTGCAGTAGTGTCAACAAAAGTTCCAGAATCTCCCTTTGACCAACCAGGTTTGGGGGAATCTAAAACAGTTAAAGGATCTAAAACAGTTAAGAAAATTTCTCTAGAATTATTAGTTGAAAGATATACTAAAGCTTCAACCATCAGTTGCATTTCTGCTAGATTCGCTGACCCTGTTGGGAAACTATACATCATCCCTTCAGCATTTGTTAGAGCAAGTGTGGAACCGGAACAAGTCCTTGTATTAAGGCTCTGAAATCCATTTGGACATTGAGCCATATCCATCATATGTGAACCTACAGCGGTGGATCCGCTACCAAATCCAGCAGCCATAAGAGGGATTGGGATAATTCCAGCAGTTACACAAGCATTGTGCGCCTCTAGTATCGATTGAGTATCATCAGAATCCGTAGCTGGGTCGCCCCCATATGGCCCCTCATCAGAAATTGGAATCACTATCTTTGTTGCGTTCGGATTCCACTTATGGTCGAGCATAGTAGGCGGGTTTCCAGGAACATTACCTTGAGCGTCGTGCCATGAGAAACAGGCCCATGTTGATGCTGGACCCCAAAACTCACTGTAATACCCTCCATCTTGAGGGAGATCTATTGCTCCATTAGAATATACGACTTCAGTTAATTCACGAATTCCACCCGAGTCATCATTTGGTTGGAGGCCGAGGGAAGTTGTGCGTGGACCTTGATTTCCACTACCACCAGTAGCATAAGCAGCAGCACAATTTCCACTTGTGGCTGCAGATGGCCAGTTCCCACTTAATGCATATAATGTTTCATACACAGTCATATTTGCTCTTTCTAGCATAGGTTTCAAACCTTCGAATTGATATCCGCTAGCGAAAGATCCTCCATAGAAAACAGCACACATGTCTGCCCATTCAGCATTCATTGAACCAGATGTATCAATTGGAACTACCATCTCTACTTTACCGCCGCGAGTATCGTCCCAAACAATTTGAACATAATCATCTAAATCGACTGCAACATCAGGATGACCTTTGTGACCAATTATAGGTGTCAATAATGTTTCATCAATTGCAACGATTGCAGTTCTAGCAACTACATCTGCTTCTATCATTGCATAGTAAATTTGAGGTTGTTGGTAATATTTGTCCAATTGTTCAAAAGAATCTTCCCAAACAATATGTGCATTAGCAAAAGAATCTACATCAACTGCTGGCCAATCCCTATTTTGAGTATGACGAGATACTTCAAAATCATCGATTACTGAGATAGATGAATCGATAGCCACGCCTCCATCAAGATCGTCTTGTGATGGGTCAATTACAGTATATTTAATTGCCCAATTTCCTGCTCTATCAGCCCAAACAATATGTGCTCTATCATTACTATCTATAGCAATATCTGGGTGCCATGCTCTATGTTGGCCAGGATTGGAAATTTGAGTGGCTGCGATAAGAGTCTCTCCTCTAGCATCAACTAATTTATAGTAAAGATGTTGAGTATTACGGCTCCAAACAAAATGGACATTCCCCTCAGAATCTGAATCAAGCGCTACCATTCGATCATTTTGTGAACCACCATTAACGATTTGTACCGCATCGGTAAGCACTACTTCGCTAGCAGCAACCTGTGGTGCCACCATTGCTACAAATATACTCATTAGCATCAATGTGACTATCATCACACTAGTTCTTTCCTGACTTCTATCCATAATTCTACCTCCAGCCTGACGCTGGTACGAGTTAATTCGTATATTCTCTATACTTAATGTCGACCCTTACGGGTCATTCCATGATTTCCAACTAGAATATGGATTTAGGCCCATTCATCTCTATCGAAACCACGACCAAAACCGCCGGTTTCATCGATGTCGATATTCATTTTTTCATCTTTAAAATCTGAAGATTTAGATTTTTTTTCTGATTTCTTAGATATCCAATCATCAACTGGACCCGGTTTACCAACCCCTTGCCCATATCCGAATTTTATTTTATGAATTAAAGCTAATTTAGTAAGCCATACATGCCTCATGGTGTGCATAAATTCATTTTGAGTTAATCCATCAAACCAAATAGGNCTTGAGAGGTTAAATGCTTGAAGAGGCCCCGGTTGTTGTTCTTTCTTCCCAATATGTAATACCCAATCTAAATCTGCTTGAGTCAGAAGAATTCGCGTATCATGAAGCCAAGTTTCCCAAGCAAGAGGGGTGGTAGAATGTTGTTCTTTCATTTCCGATTGTTGCCCATCATCTACACGCGTAATGGAATATATTAGTACCAAATTTCTATTTTTTGGAATTACAATATTGAATACATGTGCTGCTTTAGTTGGTGGGTAACGAACATGTAAATGTAGAAAATTTTGAGGATCTTGGACTTCTCTTGTTTCCAACTTTTCACTCTCGAGCCATTTTTTAATTATATCGCCAGCTCCGGCTGCATCCATGCCTTCTGTTTGGTGCCGCCCTATATGAGAAGTCCTAATTGTGATTCTAATTTTTTAATTGATTTTTCAAATTCATTTCCAGTAAGAGTTTTAGAAAATTTATCTATTTTGGATATTTCCTTATACTCCGTCCACTGATCGTATCCCAATAAAAATATCAGAGATGAGATATAAAAGATAAAAATGAATAAGAGGAAGTAAAATATAGCCAAAACTACTGAAATCTCTCCCGTGCCTCCTAACTCGATATATGAAACAGGCAATAAAAATACGAGAAGGAAAAAGGAAGTTATTGGCCAAAAAATTACCGGAGAAAACATACCAGCTAAGAAGAAGTATGTCGTTCGTGCGTCTAATCCTTCATCGCTCTTTTCAGCCATATGGCGGGCAAGGAGAGATTGAATTCCTGAACTAATAATTACAGGTATAGAAAAAATTAACATTATTATTAACCCCATTAAACCGGAACAAACAGTATAAAAATTCTTTTTCTTTAATTTCAAATGTCTGTTAATGGAGTTGGGATTTAGGCCTTGTAAATGTAAGACTTCGGCAGCATCGATTGCATCAGGCATCAAAACAATAGATTCAGAATTTTTCTTCATCCCATCACTAATCCACCTTGCAGCACGCACTTCTTGCTTGAGTGTTTTTAGAGAATTTGATTCTTTGTTGGCCTTTATGTGGGCAAGTAATTTCCATGCACGATAAGTTTCCCAATCAGGAGCATCCGGAGTTAAAGGAGACATTGCATTAAACATTTGATCTTTCAAATCATGAACTGCAGAAGATGGAGGCTCTATCCATTCACCTGCTGCTAATCTAGTTGATTCATCCTTATTGAAAACCAAATTAATATCAATTGGATTAATATATTCTACAAAGCAATCGGTTCTGAACCAGTAATGTGTCTTCCAATGAAGTCCTGTTGGTTGAATTACAGGCGGTGGGTTTTTTCTTTCATTGGCTATTGCTGCTGCGACTAAAACCGCTCTAGCAGCTCCTGTTCTAAGTGCATGTAACCTAGAATCTTGATGTGATTTACCCTCTGGCATTATTACTGCGCCATGACCTCCTGCTAAACAATTCGCAACTGTTAACATACTTCTATGATTTATTTTTTGGGCGAATTCCGCATCTGTTAAACCGGCCTCCATTTCTGCTTTTCTTAGTACAGGTTGCGCTCCATTTCTTCGGGACCACCATCCTATGACTGGGCCTGTAATCAAATCATGGCGACCAAGTGTTATAATTCTCTTTTTTTGAGTTTGTATCATTACACTAGGATCTACTAATCCGTTGATATGAGTTGCTACTGAGATACGCCCCCCTGCATTCGGAGGAATTTTATCTGAATCAAATTTACGAAATATAATCGAGGTTCCCACGAAAATCATCAATCTAAGTATATATCCAAAAAGCAAATTTCCGGGGTGTTTTCCATTATGGCTATACGGTGCTTTTTCTAACTTCTTTCGATTGAACTTATGCGCAGCTGATGACAATTCAGGAAGAATCTCTGGCGCTCCGCTTGACTGATCCACATATCTTCGAATTGGCGTGAGGTTGAGAATACACCGGTTGAAGAAATACTATAATTGCAATAATAATTGAACGAAAACTACTTTATTTCAGATAATATAGAATTTGCGATTATTTTAGCATCTAAGTGATCTATGCTCTTAGGTGTCCAAACAAATGAATGTTTAGAATCTGCATATCTGGGAATTATGTGAATATGGAGGTGATTGACGGTCTGACCTGCTGCTTCACCGTTATTTTGAATTAAATTATAATCTGTTGCGCCGGTAGCTTTCATAATAGCACGACAGATTTTGGGTAGAACTCTCCCTAAAGATTCGGCTGATTCTTCAGATAAAACATCCATCGTAGAAGCCTTTTCTTTGGGTATAACTAATGTATGGCCACGGGATAGAGGATTTATATCTAGAAAAGCATAAATTAACTCATCCTCATATACTTTATGAGATGGGATTTGCCCACTTAATATCAAAGAAAAAATGCTATTTCGTGCATCATTCATTATAATATTCAACCTGTTTTAACCATTGACTCCAAGATGCTGAACATTGCGTCTGTTTGAATTGCATAGATAAGTTCGGTATTCATAACTTTGGATGTATCACTTAAACTAATTTGAGTTTCTTTTAATTCCTTGATTTTTGCCATTATTGATTGGTTATTGCCATCAATATTCTTTGCAATATCTGATACTTTCTTAGAAATTACACCTACTGAAGTCCCTTGTTGTGAGTTATATTTGCCTAATTTCTTAGATTTTTTAATTACTTCTTTATTGATTTTTTCACTATTGCCAAATTCAGCTTTGGAAGACCAGTTGCCAGCATGAGTCCCTGCTGCTTCGCCCGTGACTAAATCTTCGAGTTGTAAATTGCCAGAAAGGTATCCTGAGCCATGCATCCCAGTATTTGCAGATCTACCTGCAGCATAGAGCCCCGTAAACCACATACTATCGGATTTGAATGTGACTCTTCCGTCGCCATCAACAGGCGCCCCCCCGAGAGTAAAGGCTACAGACTCCATGAGAGGAATTACTTCTAATGTGATGTCTAAGCCTGTTCTTTCTTCAATTCTTCGAATGGCTTGAGCATACCATATTTTAGCATCCTTATCTAAAGTTCTTAAATCTAGAACATAGCACTCTCCTGGTTCAGATTCGCCAGGACTGACATCTTCGCCTGATTCTTTCCTATACCTGCCACCAACGCTCAAAATATCGATAGGTAAGTGTAAATTTGTACCCCTAACTGTTAATCTATGTTTAGAAGTATTTGACATTCCTCGCAGCTTTACTCCCGCTGCCGCCGCGAGAGATATTCCTGTGCCGGGACCTTCTGAAAAATTATTCCATAGACCTTGGTGTCCTTCAGTGGCTAAAATTACTGCTTTAGTTTGAATGCCGATAATTTCTCCAGATTGTAAATCAAATACTGTAAGGCCACGGATTTGTTTATTATCCATAACTAACGAAAGTGAATGTAGNTCAGTTCTTCTTACAATTCCTCTCTTCATAACTTGCTCTTCGAGAATTCTTGTTATTTCTCTAGATGTTGAATCGCCACAACCTACCAATCTGGGGCGACTATGCCCATGCGCCGAGGAGGCAAATGGCAAGCCATCTTCTCGCCTCTGAAGAACCAGTCCCCAATTCTCTAATTGCCCGAGAACTCTGATTCCTTTTCCACATACTCTGGATACAACTGACTTATTGCATGTATCTCCTCCAGCTAAAATTGTATCATCACGATGAGTNGTTGAGTCAACTTCNTCGAAAGAAATTGCCATTCCGCTAACTGGAGAAGTTCCTGTGCCTGAACCTACACCTCCACTATCTATCAAGATAGGTTTTGTTCCAGCATCAGACGATGCTATAGCCGCTCTAAGAGCTGCTGGACCGCTGCCAATAATTACAACATCCCAAGATTCCATGTTCTCTCGGACTCTTCGAAAAGATTCCTTCTCAAGAAGATGACGCATTGGGCTATATCCTGAAATTAATTATTCGGATACAGAAAGTGCAAGTTTTCGAACTACTTCGGCCGCATCTGTCATTCGTACTCCCGCACTCTCTGGGTGTAAACTCGAGGTNAGGGTGGTTTGCACTATAGTTGATGAAAGAGTATTNCCATTATCGCCGTTTATAGTGACTTGAACCGGGTGAGGCCCCGAAACAGTACTAGGCCAAGCTAATCCAATCCAAAGCACTAATGACGAATCTAATAATTCATTTAAATTTACTATTTGTTTAACCTTTGTTCTTGGGCAAGGCACCCTTAATGTTTGTACTTCTGGCTCCCCGTGAGCTGTGACTATTTCTACCTCTATTGTCATATCTTTTTCNCCACCATTATGCACCATAACAAAAAGATCTGATTGCCCATCTGAAGACCTCGGAGGAAGATCTAGATCCATTCGCCAATTATTTTCGCTTAAACTTAATTCGCCATTTTTTGATGCATCGTGTAATCTATCGATAAGGCGGAATAAACCCGGTTGCCATGCACGAGTATGTGCTAAAAGTCTATGAATTGTCATAATATTGATTTTTGAAGTTGTATCGGTTAATATGTCAATTGCCGATATTTTATACACCTCCCTAATTGAACTCATCATCTCATCAGTAGTTAACAAACCTCTGGCATTCAAATGTAGTGCAGTCAGCATATGTTCCAACGCGGCATCGGGAGTTTTTTGATCCCTTACTTTTACAGAAAGAGCTCGGGACCAGTC
>JGI26060J43896_10000010_pt1 | contig 75328 bp, 73 predicted proteins | sample MarorgKNORR_S2LV_6_FD_43896 | JGI IMG/M metagenome (IMG submission 43896) | reverse complement strand
GTCGTCTAGTGATACATCTACTGAAATTAATAGTATGTTATTAGCTGAGAAAAGTGATAACTATGTTTTGCCAATGTCGACTGAAAATAAAAATTCAACACTGACAAACATCTCTAGTATCCTTATTGAGGATATGGTCCTTGGTGATCCAAACGCTCCCGTCACCATCATAGAATATGCTAGTTTTACTTGTCCACATTGCAAAAATTTTCATGAGGGGACATTTAAAAAGTTAAAGAAAAATTACATAAATACAGGTAAGGTTAAGTTTATTTTGAGGGATGTGTATTTTGATCGATATGGTTTGTGGGCCGCTATGGTTGCCAGATGTGATAGTTCAAATAAATTTTATGGAATTGTTGATGACATTTTCAGAAAACAATCTGAGTGGACTGATGGTGCGGAAAACATTGATATAGCTAATAACCTCAGAAAAATTGGCTTGGCTGCAGGAATGAACAGTGAGACAATAAGCGCCTGTTTAAATGACGGTGATATGGCGCAAGCGCTTGTGGATGTTTATCAGACCAATGCTGAAAGAGATCAAATCAGCTCTACGCCTTCATTTTTAATAAATGGAGAGAAAATGAATAAATCATCTTATTCAGAGTTTGTTTCAAAGATCGATGAGCATCTAAAGGGTTATTAAATGAACTATCCTTTAGAAGGCCTAAAAGTGATTGAGTTGGCCCGAATACTGGCTGGGCCGTGGGCAGGGCAGACTCTTTCTGACCTAGGAGCAGAAGTTATAAAAGTTGAGAGCCTTAATGGAGATGATACGCGGCAATGGGGTCCTCCTTTTGTTAAAAATGATGATGATAACTCTGCATCATATTTTCATAGTTGTAATCGAGGTAAAAAATCAATTTGTGTTGATTTAAAAACCTTAGAAGGTCAGAAAATAATAAAAGATCTTGTATCTGAATCAGACATATTAATTGAAAATTTTAAAGTAGGTGGATTAAGAAAATATGGTTTAGATTTTGAAAACCTCATTAAAGTTAATCCAAAGTTAATATATTGTTCAATAACAGGCTTTGGCCAAACTGGTCCTTATGCGCATAGGGCTGGTTATGATTATATTATTCAAGGAATGTCCGGTTTAATGTCGATCACTGGTGAGCCAGATAGGCAACCTCAGAAAATGGGTATAGCAGTCACTGATATCTTGACTGGTTTATATGGTGTAACTGCAATCCTAAGTGCGGTTATTCAGCGAGAGAAAACTGGGCAGGGACAGCATATAGATTTAGCATTATTAGATGTAGCAACATCAGTAACAGCAAATCAGGCAATGAATTATTTAACTACAGGGAATGTTCCAACACGTATTGGAAATGGTCATCAAAATTTAGCTCCTTATCAAGTTTTTGATTGTAAAGATGGTCATATAATAATTGCCACAGGAAATGACGCACAATATCAACGATTGTGTAAATTGTTAGAGCGTACAGAGATGGCTAGCGATAAATTATTTTTAACAAATGCAGATAGGTTAAAGAATCGAACTTTATTAATAGAAAATTTGAATTTTGAAACAAAACAAAGGACAAAAACAGATCTTCTGAAACAATGTGAAAATGAAGGGATACCAGCTGGTCCAATAAATGATCTTTCTGAAGTTTTCGACGACCCACAGGTAATTTTCCGACGATTGGTCAGAAAGATAGATAATATTCCAACTGTTGTTTCACCGTATAATTTTTCTGATTCAAAAATGAATATTACAAAATCATCACCAAAGTTAGGGGAAGATACAGATGAGATTTTGGATTATTTGAAAAATAAATAAATCATATTATTGTTGAGAAAAAAAGTATAATTCCACATCCCAACACTAAGCCACCCCAGGAGCGCCACAATACATCAACAGCATTATCAATATCTACTGCTGTCAATTTCTTTTTCCCATCAACATTTACAAATGGATAATTCTTAATGACCCCTTCGTATGAACGGGGTCCAGAAATTGATACGTCCAAAACACCTGCCATTGCTGACTCTGGCCATCCAGCATTTGGAGAGCGATGGAGTTTTGCATCACGCCACATAATATTTAAAGCTGAATTGTTCTGATGGACGATACAGATTAACAAACCACTTAATCTTGCTGGTATCCAATTAAGTAAATCATCCAATCTTGCAGCAGCCCAACCAAACTGATTATATTGTATATTTTTATACCCAATCATACTATCTGATGTGTTTACAAATTTATAAATTAAGATTCCTGGTAAACCACCAATCAAAAACCAAAAAAGTGGAGCAATTATGCCATCTGAAAAATTTTCTGCAGCACTTTCTATTGCACTTCTTGCTATATCTGTTTCTGCAAGATTAGCTGTGTCTCTACCTACAATCATAGCTACAGCTGTTCGTCCTTGGGAAAGATTTTTTTGGAGCCCTAAGCTAACTGCGGTAACGTGCTCGGTTAAGCTTTTATGAGACAAAAGTATTGCAACAATAAGAATTTTCCAAATAGCAGAAAATGGTAATCTTTCTATTAAGTAACCAAATATTGCTAAAAATATTACCATAAATGCAATAAAAAGAATGCCCTTATTTTTTCTATTAATGCCATTGTTGTACTTTAACTCGCACCATTTTATTATTCTTCCCATTAGTACAGTGGGATGTGGTATTTTAGACCAAATCCAAACAGGCTCACCAAGAAAAGCATCAAGAATTAATGCAAGTAAAATACAAGACAAAGTCATTAAATGATATCCTTTAAAGCACTTTTAACTCGCTTCCAATGATCATCCCTACTTGGGATCCCCATTCGAAGAAAATGCTTAGAATAAGGAAATGTTCTAGTTAATATGTATTTTTTACAAAGATCATTTTTGAGTTGATTTGCATTTGGTGTGGATATTAACCGGAATAAATTTGTGCCACCTATAACATCTAAATCATTTTGAATTAAAATTTTATCAAGTGTTATTACATCATTATGTAGTCTTTTTATGGTATCTTTAGCCCAACCATGATTGGATAAAGCGTTATTTGCAATATATAAAGCAGGTCCAGATGCAGGCCATGGACCCAGCCTGCGTTTGAGATTTTTTAGAGTCTCTGGTAGTCCAATGGCGCAACCGAAGCGTAATCCAGCTAACCCCCAAAATTTTCCAAAGCTTTTTAAAACTATAACACTAGGATTATTTGTGTAGTTGATAAGCGAGCTATTAGGAACCAAGTCACAGAAACTCTCATCAATAATAGTTAACCTCCCATTGTTTAAGATTTTATCTGAGTGCCAGATTTTACCATCAGGGTTGTTGGGGTTAATCAAAATACGGGCATTTGCATTTCTTGCTGAAATATTCCAGCCATTTTGTCTAAAAGCAGTTTCATATTCATTATAACTAGGTTTGTAGATATCAACGTTACCTTTATCAAAAAGACTTGGTAGTGCACTGATTATCATTGATGTTCCACTTGAGGAGATTATTTCAGCGTTATCAGGAATTTTCCAGAATTTTCTTGCTGAACGCTGGAATTCTTCAATCAAAGATTCATCTGGTAAATTCTCCCAAATCCATTTTGGGATTTCAGGAATAGGGTAAGAAGATTTATTAATACCAGTTGATAAATCAATCCAGTCAGATTTTAACCCACCATATAAACTAATATTATGATCTAATTTACCACCATGATCTAAGGGATTCTCAGCCATTTACTTATCTTTTATAGGTGGAATTCGAGCAACAAAATGTCCTTTAATAGCTTGTGGCCATTCTCTATATGGAACTTGACCGTTTGAGCTATCAGCGTGTAAGTTNGCGTAAAAAACAATTGCTTCAGCGTCTTCTTTTAATGGTTTAAAATTTCCTAATACATAGCTCAACTTTTTATTATCTTGTATGGTAACATTACATCCGTGATCACATCCCATCAAGCAAGCATGCCTTCTTATCACAATATTTTCTTTTTGCGTTGGTATATTTTCTATTAGCTTTGCTAATTCAAAACCATCAGCTTCCTTTAGGCCTTTATCTTTCCAGCCTTCTCGTTTGCAGGTTTCGCAAATAGTGATGACAGTGGGCATAATATATCCTTCTTGAACCCGCTCATTAATAATAATTACAAACTTAATGCAATAAATTTTTATTTTTATTTAAGTTACTGAAAATCTGGAATGAGGTTCATTAAAATTTAAGACGGGGTTAATGGGAATAATCTGATTTGGATTAATCGAAGTATGGCTAAAGTAATAATGACGAGTTGCATGATCTAGATGAACAGTTTTGCTGATGCCTTTAGTTTGATACAAGTCCCTGGTGTAAGCCCACAGGTTTTTATAATCTGTTAGTCTTTTTAGATTACATTTAAAATGTAAGTGATAAATTGAGTCAAACCTAACTAATGTTGGAAAAAGCCTCCAATCTGCTTCAGTGACTACATCACCCAGTAGGAAGCGTTGGTTAGACAAAATTCCTTCTAGCCATTCCATTGTGTCAAATAGTTTTGTTACAGAGTCATCATAAGATTTTTGAGAAGTTGCAAATCCCGCTCTATAAACCCCATTATTTAGAGTTTCATAAATCCGATCATTAATTGGCTCCATAGCTTTATGTAATTCCTCTGGCCAATAATTAGTATTATTACCGGTGACTTCATTAAAAGCTGAATTGAAAATCCGTATAATTTCTGAACTTTCATTCGAAACAATTTTATTAGATTTTTTATCTAAAAGAACAGGTACTGTTACACGGCAAGTTATGTTGTTTTCTGCCTGCGTATATATTTCACTTAAGAACCTTTTTTTATAAATTCTATCTCCAGTAGCCTCTGAAAATTTTGTATTAAAAGCCCATCCATCTTGGAGCATTTCAGGATGTACCACATCCACACTTATATGATTTTCTAAGCCTTTCAGAACTCTAAATATGAGGGTTCTGTGAGCCCAAGGGCATGCATGAGAAACGTATAAGTGGTAACGCCCTGATTCTGGAATAAATTTTGAACCTTTATTATTATCAATCCAATTTCTGAAAACGGCATTTTCACGTTTAAAGGTACCATCTTTTTTCGTTAATTTTGTGTCATCTTTATTCCAGAAACCATTAATTAATTGACCCATTTTAACTGCCTTTGTTTCATTTATTAGATATTATCTACATTGCATATCGTTATTATAATGTCCAAATGCAATTTTAAGTTAAATTAATGGACATGGTTTAATATTTTTATTTCTCAATTGTGTAACTACACAACATTCATTATATAAAAGTGTGGACGAGTCAGAAATGGCCGGAAAGGTGTGCTTTAGTAGCGATTTACCCATAGTGGGGATCAACTATTGCGTCGTCAAAAAATGTTTTTGAGCACTTTTCTGTATTGTTAAAGAGAAAGTGCAAAATATGCGTGTAGTTTTACTAATTTTGTTTCTGTTAAGTTCGGCTGGTCAGGCTTTTGCCCATATTGGGCATTTTGGTCAATTTGCTGATCATGGTCATATTGCAGCAGGAATAGCTATTGGATTGGCTGGAGCGATAGCCCTGATAAAAATTTTAAAGGATCGGAATAGTGAAGCTGAAGCTGAAGCTGAAGATTTAGCAGAAGAAACTCAGGAGGTATAATAGTTTGAAAAAGGGCATTATGATATGTGGGCACGGAAGTAGATCAAAAAGTGCTGAAGAAGAGTTTGGATTATTAGCAAAAGGCTTAAAAAATAAGTTTCCCAAAACACCAGTTGAATATGGGTTCTTAGAGTATTCAGCGCCAAATATACATATGGGGCTTGATGCATTAAGAAACAAAGGAGTTGAGCATATTATTGCTGTTCCAGGAATGTTATTTGCTGCAACTCATGCAAAGAATGATATCCCATCAGTTCTTGTTACTTATCAAAAAAAGTATCCTAATTTAAAGATAAGTTATGGGAGGGAATTGGCTCTTCATTCTGAAATGATTGCTGCTTTTGAATCTAGAATTTTGGAAAGTTTGGGATTGAATCATACCCATGATGGAGATCTATATGATACAATGTTAGTTGTTGTTGGAAGGGGTACATCAGATACATACGCTAATGCTGAAGCAGCAAAGTTAACAAGAATAGTTACAGAAAACTTAGGTTTTGGTTGGTCAGAAACTGTGTATTCAGGCGTAACTTTTCCTTCGGTTGGTCAGGGTTTGGAAATTGCAGCAAAGTTAGGATATCGGAAAATAGTAGTTGCCCCTTATTTTTTATTTTCAGGTAAACTGATAGATCGTATATATAATTATGTTGATCGAGTGAGCGCAAGGCTGCCAGATGTGAAGTTTTATAAAGCACATTACTTGGCAGACCAAGATCATGTAATTAATACTTTTATTGAGAGAATTGCTGAAGCAGAAAGTGGTGAGTTGGAAGAAAACGTTGATTTGATGGCTTCGTTTAAAAAACGGCTTGATTTAGGTCAAGTTGATATCCACCATCATCATGCGGAGTTTAAACCCATTATAGATCCTGAAGATGAAGAAACTTTAAGTGATCACGATCACGATCACAGTCACAGTCACAGTCACAGTCATGGAGTTTATAAACATATATCCCATCCCAACGGGCCAAGAACAATGATTGATCAAGGAGTTTGTTGCTGTTTTATGAGTCAGTTCCCAGACCACGTTATTGAGGAAGAACGGTTATTAATCAAAACAAAAAGTGGGTCAAAATAGTGATTATTTTTAGAAACTACTATGAGTATTTTTAATAATTATTTAGCTGTTGATTGGTCGGCAAACAGTAAGCCCAAGATAGGCGCGGATAGCGTTTGGTTAGCTTGGCTTTCTAATACAGGTGAGCTTTCATTGTTCAACCCGAGAACTCGGTATGATGCTTTGAATATTATCAAAAGATTGCTAGAAGATTCAGATGGGAGAGTTTTAGCAGGATTTGATTTTCCTTTTGGCTATCCAAAAGTCTTTTTTGAAGATCTTGGTTTGCTTAAATGGTCTGACCTTTGGGCTGAGCTGTTTGGAAGAATAAAAGATAGTACAAATAACAATAATAATAGATTTGAAGTTGCAAATTATTTTAATTCATTATTTCCTAAAAGTGGTCCGTTCTGGGGCCATCCAATGCCAAATGATGGGAGGTATATTAATATCCCATTTAAAAAACCAATTGGATATGGATGTTTTTTACCTAACGAAAAAAGGACGATTGAAGGTCTAATAAAATCAACAAAAACGGTTTGGCAATTGAATGGAGCTGGATCTGTAGGTGGTCAAGCGCTTCTAGGAATTCCTATTGTGGAGAGTTTGAGAAAATTTGTTTCAACGTCTATTTGGCCATTTGAATCATGCATTTCTAAAGTAGTATGTGCAGAAATATATCCTTCAATGTATAAGATAGAAAATACTGAAAGAATTAAAGATGCTAATCAAGTGAAAACAGTTGTGAAAAGATTACATGCTTTAGATGTCAAAGGAGAGCTGGAACAAATTATGAGTATTCCGAGCAAGTTAAAGGGATCAGAATGCACTCATGAAGGTTGGATTTTGGGAGCAGTAAATTAGATGATAGTTGGTTATCCAAAATTCAAAAAAAGCTTAAGTTATGAGCGTGATCCCAGTGCAATATATTCTAATAGTTTTTCAACCGTTAGGCGAGAAGCAAAAATTGAGAGATTTGATTTATCCATGCAATCCTTAGTTACAAGAATAATACACGCTTGTGGTATGATCGAAGTGGGTAATAGATTATCATTTTCTGAAAGTATAGGCCGCAAGGGTCGTGAGGTTCTAGCAAATGGATCTACTATTATCTGTGATTGTCAAATGGTAGCTTCCGGCATTATTCGGCGTAATTTGCCTGCAAAAAATGATATTTTGGTTACTATTAATGATCCAACTGTGCCAGAAAGAGCGAAATTAATAAAAAATACCAGAAGTGCGGCGGCAGTTGAGTTATGGGAACCGTTTATAAAAGATTCAGTGGTGGCAATCGGGAATGCGCCAACTGCATTATTCCATTTATTAGAGTTGATTGATTTGGGCTTTCCTAAACCTGCTTGTATTATTGGCTTTCCAGTTGGTTTTGTTGGTGCTGCTGAAAGCAAAGCTGAATTAGCCAATAACTCAAGAGGTTGTGATTATATAACTTTACGTGGTCGAAGAGGTGGGTCTGCAATGGCAGCAGCAGCTGTCAATGCCCTGGCTGCAGGTTTGCCGGAGGAAAATAGTTGAGCAAAGTTTGGCTTAATATTATTGGCATTGGTGAAGATGGCCTAGATGGATTAAGAAGTTCAACTAAATTTATTCTTGAGTCAGCTGAGATTTTAATTGGTGGAGAAAGACATCATAATTTAACATCAGAGTTAAATGTTGAGAGAATTTATTGGCCTAAGCCTTTTAATTTAATGTACGAAAAGATTAAAAGTTATAGAGGTAAGAAAGTTGTGATTTTGGTCACGGGTGATCCTCTTTGGTTTTCTGTAGGAGTTAAGATTGGATCTTTATTTGATAGTACTGAATTAACATATCATCCTCACATTAGTGCCTTCCAAAATGCTGCAGTAAGAATGAATTGGCCATTAGAAGATGTAGAAACAACCACTGTTCATGGAAGGCCTTTAGAAAGAATAATTCCATTTTTTCAACCAAATCAAAAATTATTAGTGCTTACTTCTGGCTCAGAAACTCCAAAACAAGTAGCTGAATTGCTGACTTCAAAAAGCTTTGGTAACAGCAAGCTGACAGTTCTTTCCTCGATGGGAGGAGAAGATGAACAGTTGTTTTCTGGAGAAGCCAAGAACTGGAACGAAAGTGTACCATCGTTTAACACATTGGCGATTGAATGTGTGTCTTCAATAAAGGCCTCGTTTCAAACGAGACTACCGGGTTTGCCAGATCATATTTTCCAAAGTGATGGTACGATGACCAAGCAAGAAGTAAGGGCTATTACTGTTGCAAAACTTAAGCCTGTTGGTAATGCATTGTTGTGGGATGTTGGATGTGGTTGTGGAACGGTTGCGATTGAATGGATGAGAGCTGCCCCAAGCTCAAGAGCTATAGGGATTGATGCTCGACTTGATCGATGTGAGTTGACGTCAATTAATGCATTAAATTTGGGAGTTCCAGATTTAAGAGTTATTCAAGGTAATGTACCTAGCGCATTGCGTGAATTAGATCCACCTAACGCAATTTTTATTGGGGGAGGCTTTACGAAAGAAACTTTTGATTTGTGTTGGGCTGAGCTGAAATCAATGGGTAGGCTTGTTGTAAATGCTGTTACATTAGAAAGTGAGGCTCTTTTGTTGAATTTATATAAGAATTATGGAGGTGAGCTCACAAAAATATCTATAAATAGGGTTGAAAGCATTGGTAATTCGGCAGTTTGGAAACCCTTTAAGCCGATAACGCAGTGGAGTTTAGAAAAACAATGAGTGGGATTTTGTATGGCGTTGGGGTTGGTCCAGGTGATCCCGAATTAATAACTTTAAAATCATTACGATTGATTAAGGGTGCGGAAATTATCGCTTATCCAAAGTTAGAGGGAAGTGAAAGTTTTGCTAGAGCTATTATAGAAGGTTTTATTGAATTCCCAAAAACAGAAATTGTTATGGAAATACCAATGTCGGAACAAAGGCTGCCAGCCCAAAAAGCATATGATATTGCTGCGGAAAGAATATCAAGCTATCTAGAAATTGGTAAGAATGTTGTTGTGTTGTGCGAAGGGGATCCCTTTTTTTATGGATCATTTATGTATTTGCATTCGAGACTTTCTGGAAAATATAAAACTGAAGTAATACCTGGAGTATCAAGTTTGACTACATGTGCGGCAGTCGCTAACAGGCCCTTGGCAGCCCGAACTGAAGTTTTGACTATCCTACCTGGACCATTAAGTGAAGCAGAGCTTAGCAGAAGATTATCTGATGTTAATTCAGCGGCTATAATGAAAGTTGGGCGCCATTTGCAAAAAATAAAACGGGTAATAGGTAATTTAGGATTAACACAATTTTCTTATTATGTAGAACGAGCATCGTTAAAAGAACAGAAGGTCTTAACATTGGCTAATGCCCCAGAGGTAGCACCTTATTTTTCCATGATACTAGTTGCAAAAGGAGAAGATCCTTGGTTGTAAAAGTTGTTGTGCTCGCTCTTTCAAAGTCTGGTGAGAATACAGCTAGATCTATATCCAAGAAATTTGATGTACCACTTCATGGACGTATAGATCGGGTTGAAAATGCTGACATATACTTTGGTAATTCCCTTGAACATATTCGTGATTTATTTTTAGCGGGTTACTCAATTGTAGGAGTTTGCGCCAGTGGAATTTTAATTAGAGCGGTCGCTCCATTTATTTCTGATAAAAAAACTGACCCACCTCTTGTTTCTGTGGCTGAAGATGGTTCAGTCGTGGTTCCTCTACTCGGTGGGCATTACGGCGCCAATCGATTGGCAAAAGATATTGCAAAGATTGTAAATGGAGTAGCTGCTGTAACGACAGCTGGTGATATTGCACTTGGAGTTGCCTTAGATGACCCACCGATTGGTTATTTTTTGCAAAATAGATCTGATGCCAAAGATGTAATGATGAAGCTCTTATCAGGAGAAAAAAGAAAAATTATTGGAATTAATATATTTGATTTAAAAAGTAATGAGGATGGTGAAGTTCTAATAGAAGTAACGTCAAAGCCGACCTTAGGATCCAAATCACATCTAGTATATAATCCTAAAAATTGTGTTATTGGGTTGGGCTGTGCAAGGAATACTGATCCAGACGAATTATGGGATCTTGTAGAAAACACATTGATTGAAGAAAATTTAGCAAAAGGGTGTATCGCTGCGGTAGCTTCAATTGATTTGAAAGCAGATGAAATAGCAATCAATGAGGTTGCAAAGAAACTAAAAGTTCCGTTTCTTTTGTTTACAGCTGATCAATTGGAAGAAGAATTCGATCGACTGGAACGTCCGTCAAAGTTGGTTTTTGATGAGGTTGGTTGCCATGGCGTATCAGAAGGGGCAGCACTGGCATGTTCTGGGCAAAAAGGAAGCTTAATGGTTCCAAAAAAGAAAACACAAAATGCAACTATTGCTATTGCTGGAACTCAAGCTCCACTAGATTACTTGTTTGGCAGCCCNCGGGGAANATTGGCAATCGTTGGTATTGGGCCTGGGCAATCAAGCTGGCGNACCCCAGAAGCAACTCGTTTAATAGCAGATTCTGAAGAATTGGTCGGNTATAGCTTATATTTAGATTTGTTGGGCCCACTGGCTTTTGGGAAAGATAGGTCNGATTTTCCACTTGGGGGAGAAGAGGAACGCTGTCGATATGCATTAGAACAGGCAGGAAAGGGTAAGAGAGTTTCTTTAATTTGCTCTGGAGATGCCGGAATATATGCAATGGGCGCTCTGGTGTTCGAACTGCTTGATAGATCAAAAGAGAATTTGGGAGTTTCAGATTCTGCTCGCCGAGTAGAGGTGGTTTGTACCCCTGGTGTTTCTGCACTGCAGGCTGCCGCGGCAAGGGCTGGCGCTCCTTTAGGACATGATTTTTGTGCTATTTCTTTGTCTGACCTTCTTACTCCAAGAGAAGATATTATAAAACGAATTGAGGCTGCTACTTATGGGGACTTTGTTATAGCATTTTATAATCCTGTTTCTTTAAATAGACGAACCTTATTGAAGAGGGCAAAAGAAACTCTACTTAAGCACAGATCGGGGGTTACGCCTGTTTTATTAGCAAAAAATTTAGGTCGTACAAATGAAACCCTTTTGTATCGTAAATTAGAGGATTTGAGAGTCGATGAGGTGGATATGTTGACTGTGGTAATTGTTGGATCATCGAATTCAAAAATTGTTGAACTTGGTGGTGGATCTAGGATGTATACTCCACGTGGTTATGCTCGAAAAATAGATGGTGATTTGGCTTGATGGAAAAGGTGTCACATCAACTTCTAAGTCAAGGAGCTTCAGGTGATCTTAGTCAACCCCTGATGTCATATAAAGAGTTAGTTGTTTTTGCTAATGCCCGTAATGAGCTTAGAATGCAAAATAGTAAAATTGGAAGAATGATATCAAAATATGAGAAGTTTGAATTAGATTTAAATGAGGCAAAGGTAAGATGGCTTATTGGTGACAAGGTAAATGTATCCTTAGATTGTCAAATTGTTGGTACTAGAACTAGGGACGGACAGTTTTTATGGGCATGGGGTCATCCTTCAGTACCGGAAAAGTCTCGAATTGCAGCGGAAAAAGTTCAGANATTTGCAAATAAGCAGAAATTAATTGATTTAATGGAGCGTAAGGCGATCATTTCACTAAGTGTTGCTAAAGATTTCTCAAACATAACTGCATTTTTAAACGAGGCAGATGGTACTTGGATGGGAAATTATGGTGACGGTGAAGTGTATTTGGTTTATTACGAAGATTCAAAAGTGGATAAAGTATGACAGTTTATTTTATTGGTGCTGGTCCAGGTGATCCTGATTTAATTACGGTAAAGGGGCTTAGAAAAATACAAGAATGTGAAGTGTGCCTCTATGCCGGATCTTTAGTTCCAGAGGATGTAGTTAAAACCGTTAAACCGGGAACATTGGTCATGGATACAGCCCCGATGACGTTAGATCAAACGCACAGTGCTATAGAAATAGCACATAAAAAGGGATACAATATATCAAGAGTGCATTCGGGAGATCCGTCTTTATATGGTGCGATAGCGGAGCAAATAAGAAGATTAGTTAAATCTAAAATACCTTTTGAAATCATACCAGGTGTGCCAGCCTATGCAGCAATGGCTGCTGCCATGAGGCAAGAATTAACAATACCAGAAGTGGCTCAATCAATTGTACTAACCAGAACTTCAATGAAATCTACAGGAATGCCTCCAAATGAAACTATTGAAAATTTTGCAAAAACTGGAACTACCTTAGCAATACATCTTTCGATAAGAAATATGCGCAAACTGGAACGTGAGTTAACACCGTATTATGGGGCAGAATGTCCGGTAGTAGTGGGGTATCGGCTAACATGGCCTGATGAGTTGCTTATAAGGGGTACTTTATCAAATATAAGAAAGCAGGTGCGTGATGCAAAGATTACTCGTACTGCTTTAATCATGATTGGACCTGCATTAGATGAGAATATTCTATTTAACGATAGTGCCCTTTATGACTCAACAAAGCCACATGTTTTGCGCCCTGTTAGCGGTATAGAGTTAGAAGAGCCAAATAATACATAGAAAAATATTAAATAATGTGAAGTTTTCGCTTGATTTTTTTATTTTGAGTGGTCTTTTTAACTTGGGGAACATTTTAATGATTTATGACTTACCAAAAGATATTATGGACGGTTTGCAAAAAGCTAGGCAAGCAGATTACTCTAAAAAAAATAGATTAAGAATAATAGTTGGAGACTCTATTTTTCCGATATTACGTTATTGGGAAACTGGTTTTTCATTAGATGNAAAGGTTTCGCCAATTTTGCGAGGCCTAATAGACATTTATGATGGTGCCACTCACTTGTCTCAATGCTTAATTATTTTATCTTCTATAAAAGGAGATGAACGTATTTTTGAATTTAAGCGTAATACTCAGGCGGTAGATAAGGCACCATTAGATTTTGAGAAGGAAAATGGCAAACCTATCGCCTTACTCCAGTAAGACACACGATATATAAGCGAATCTCAGATAGACTTTCATACGACAATATGATTAATTATTAAAATTAATTTAAGATAATGAGTCAATAAAGCGAATAAAATTCTAAAAATCTTTATATTATTGTTAATATTCATAGGATATTCTTTAGAAAATTTGTTAACCGTTAGAGCGCAAGTTTGAATTTTAGGAGAAAAAAATGATCAAGACCCCATATTTATTGTTTCTCGGTGATGCTCCGGATGCTTTAGCTGCAAAGGTGGCACAAGGTATAAAAGATTGGAGACCAGACGCTAGTATTGGACAGCTTAGAATGTCTGGATGTAAAGCTGATATGGGATTGCCTGAAATGTCACTAAAGTCTGCTAAAGAAGCAGGTGCTAAGACGTTAGTTATAGGGGTGGCAAACAGAGGAGGTATTATTTCAGATGCTTGGAGGGAAGTTCTGATTCAAGCGTTAAATGCTGGTTTTGACATAGCGAGTGGGTTACATAATTTATTGAGAGATGAGCCTGAATTAGTTAATGCAGCAAAAAAAAATAAGTGTCAGTTGCATGATGTTCGAGTCCCAACTGTAGACTATCCAATAGCCAATGGAAAAAAGAGAACAGGTAAGCGCTGCCTTGCTGTTGGAACTGATTGCTCAGTTGGAAAGATGTATACAGCTTTAGCAATGGATAAAGAGATGCATCGTCGGGGGTTGAAATCTACGTTTCGTGCAACTGGTCAAACTGGTATCTTAATAACTGGAAATGGCGTACCGTTAGATGCGGTAATTGCTGATTTTATGGCGGGTTCAGTTGAGTATCTAACGCCCGACAATGATAGCGATCATTGGGATATGATCGAGGGTCAGGGATCACTATATCATGTATCTTATTCTGGCGTCACGATGGCATTAGTACATGGTGGCCAACCAGATGCACTAATAATGTGTCATGAGCCAACCAGAGAGCACATGCGTGGGTTGCCTGAATATCAACAACCTTCCCTGAAGGAATTACAAGAAGTGGCGCTGACATTAGCTCTTGTTGCAAACCCTAAATGCAAAGTAATAGGCATTTCTGTAAATACCCAGCATATGTCTGAAGCTAGTGCAATCAAGTATCTTGAATCTCTAGAGAATGAATTTGAAATGCCAGCGGTAGATCCATTTAGACTTGGTGCAGGTCAATTATGTGATGCTTTAGAAAAAATATAATTATTTGTCATAGAGATGTGTTCAATTAGATGAATGGAAAATAATTATGGTAATTACTGTTAGTTCAGACATTTTCAAACTTGCAAAGGTATTTACAATCTCACGTGGTTCCCGGACTGAAGCCAAAGTTTTGACTGTAANAATTTTGAAGGATGGTATTACNGGTTGGGGTGAATGTGTTCCTTATAGCAGGTATAATGAAACATTAGATAGTGTGGAGAGACAAATAAAAGGTGTTTCGATAGGAATTAATAGGGCAAGCTTATTGGATGAACTGCCAGCTGGTGCAGCTCGAAATGCAGTTGATTGCGCCTTGTGGGATCTTGAAGCCAAATCTAAAAATAAACGTGTCTGGGAAATTTTAAATCTAAAAACCCCAGTGCCACAAATAACTGCTTATACATTATCTTTGGGAACGCCTGAAAATATGTATAACCAATCAATTGAAAATAATTATCGACCATTACTTAAAATTAAATTGGGTGGTGGAGAAGAAGATGTTGCGCGTATTGAACAGGTGAGGTTAGGCGCACCAAATTCTAGAATTATTGTTGATGCAAATGAGGGATGGTCGCTGGAACTTTATAGGGAATTAGCACCTGTTTTGCTAAGGTTGGGTGTGGAAATGGTTGAGCAACCCTTTCCTTCGCATCAAGATGATGCACTATTAGAAATTGAACGAGTTTTACCAGTTTGTGCGGATGAAAGCTGTCACGATAGAGGGAGTTTAGAAAACCTCCATGGAAAATATGATATAGTTAATATCAAGCTTGATAAGACTGGTGGTTTAACGGAAGCACTTGAGCTTCGCTCAGCTGCTGAAAAAGCTGGTTATAAAGTTATGGTGGGCTGCATGGTTGGTTCTTCACTTGCTATGGCTCCGGCTACTTTAATAGCACAAGGTGTTGATTTTACTGATCTTGATGGACCATTATTGTTAGCGGAAGATCGCAAAAATCCATTAAAATATAATGAAAATGGGGTTTACCCACCACAAAAAGAACTTTGGGGATAGGAGTTAAGATGAGTCGACTAGTTTATGTTAATGGAGAATATCTTTTTGAAGAGAAAGCAACTGTATCAATTTTTGATCGTGGCTTTCTCATGGCTGATGCTGTTTATGAAGTGACATCTGTTTTAGATGGTAAATTGTTAGAATTTGAAGGACATTTAAAAAGATTGAAAAGATCCTTATCTGAATTAGATATGCCTGAGCCAGCACAAATTGATAATCTTCTTGAGATACATCGGAAGTTGGTGAGAGATAATAATGTTGATCAAGGTGGTGTTTACTTGCAGGTGACCCGTGGGGTTGCCGACCGAGATTTTATTTATCCAAAAAATGTTAAACCAACATTAATTATGTTTACTCAATCAAAAGACATTTTAGGGTCTGAGTTAGTAGAGAAGGGTATGAAGGTAATATCCATTGCTGATTTACGTTGGGGGCGGAGAGATATAAAAACTGTTCAGTTGTTATATCCATCTATGGGTAAAATGATGGCTAAATCAGCTAATTGTGATGATGCGTGGATGGTAGAGGATGGATATATTACTGAAGGAACCTCAAATAACGCCTATATAGTTGTAGATAATAAAATTATAACACGAGAGCTATCTAATGATATTTTACATGGTATTACTCGAGACTCAGTTTTGCGTTATGCCGAAGAAGCTCAAATGGAAATTGATGAAAGACCGTTTTCAGTAGAAGAAGTTAAGTCTGCGGATGAAGCTTTCATTACTTCCGCATCTACTTTTGTCATGCCTGTTGTTGAGATGGATGGTACGCCTATTGGAGGAGGGCGACCTGGCGGAGTATCAAAAAGATTGAGAGAAATTTACATAGAAGAAAGCCGAAAAAAGGCAATTTAAATTTGATGGATGTTCTAGTTATTGGTGCGGGACCAGCGGGGCTTATGGCTGCAGAAGTTTTGGCTTCGCGTGGACGTGAGGTGACTATTGTTGATTCAAAGCCATCTTTTGGTCGTAAGTTTTTAATGGCTGGAAAATCTGGTCTTAATATAACTAAAGAAGAGTCTTTTGACTGCTTTATGCAGAGCTTTAGAGAAGATAAGATAAAACTCGAGCCAATATTGAAAGTGTTTGGACCTGAGCAAATTAAGAAATGGGTTCAAGATCTAGGACAAGAAATATTTGTTGGCTCTACAGGCAGGATTTTTCCAAAATCAATGAAAGCATCTCCTTTGCTTAGGGCATGGTTGCAAAGAATTAAAGAATATGGTGTGAGGTTTGAAACCAACCATAAATGGATTGATTGGGACGATAGTTTCGTTTTTGACACGCCAAGTGGTAAAAGGCTTTTTAAACCTAAGACTGTTATCTTGGCTCTTGGTGGCTCAAGTTGGTCTAAATTGGGTTCAGATGGAAAATGGGATAAAATATTTAAGGCAAGAAAAATTAATCTAAATCAGTTTAAGCCAACAAATGTTGGTATTAGAGTTGATTGGTCAAAATTTATGCATAAATATGCTGGAGAGCCATTAAAGAATATAAAAATATCTTCTGGAGATTTGGTAATTAAAGGCGAAGCAATGGTTACTGAAAGTGGACTGGAGGGTGGTGGCATTTATGAATTAAGTGCTTCTTTACGAGATGGTGGTAATCTTGTAATTGATATGTTTCCAAATTCAAATCTAAATCATATAATTTCCTTATTATCTAAAGCACGAAAAAAAAATAGTATTGGAAACCATTTAAGAAAAACATTGAAATTAAAAGGTGTGAGGTTGGCTTTGGTTAATGAGTTTCTTCGACCGATTCCATCAGACATCAAAGAATTGGCGCGCTCACTTAAACATTTGGAAATAAATTATTTAGGAACACAACCCATTGATCAGGCAATTTCAACATCTGGAGGCGTTCCTTTTGAGGTTTTGGATGAAAACTTAATGTTGAAAGAAGAGCCACAAGTTTTTTGTGTGGGTGAAATGATCGACTGGGATGCCCCAACTGGAGGTTATTTGCTTACTGCATGTATTTCAACTGGATATTGGGTTGGATTAAATGCCTGAGAATTAAATCACCTCGTAAGAACCACTTTTAAGATTGTTTAATTTCCATTCCCCAATCTTAGCTCTTATTAAGCGCAAAGTTGGATGGCCAACGGATGCAGTCATTCTTCTAACTTGGCGATTTCTACCTTCAGAAATTATAATTTCGAGCCATTGTACTGGTATACTTTTTCTCTCTCTAATTGGTGGAATTCGTGACCATAACTGTTCTGGTTGATCAATTTTTCTAACTTTTGCTTTTGAGGTCATTCCGTCCTTTAACATCACCCCTGTACTCAATTTTTTTAAACTTCCTTCAGTAACTGTTCCCTCTACTTGTACCCAATATGTTTTTTCCATTTTATATTTGGGATCACTTATTCTGGATTGTAGGTATCCTTGATCTGTTAAAATTAATAATCCTTCACTATCTCTATCTAATCTACCTGCTGGGTAAACATTTGAAATATTTATGTAATTGGATAAATTATTTCGCTCATGAGATTGAATATTATTGTCTGTAAATTGAGATAAAACATTGAAGGGTTTGTTAAACAAAATAATCATAAATTTATAAATATCTCATTAACAAACCCAATTCCATCTGTTTTTACTTGCCTTTTTTTTTAAATTTTGCGACAACAACATTGTTCTCAGGGCGGGGTGTAATTCCCTACCGGCGGTAAGCAAACTATTTGTAAGCCCGCGAGCGCTTTGACAATGTCAAAGGTCAGCAGATCTGGTTAAAATCCAGAGCCGACGGTTAAAGTCCGGATGGAAGAGAATGGTAGGGCTTAGCTAGTATGCTTTTCCTGACCGTTATCGCCTTGGGTGACGTGTCTTTGAAGGAAAGGAAATACTATGACACACACCCGATACGCTTTTATAAAAGCGAAATGGCATTCAAATATTGTGAATCGTTCTTTGGACGGTTTTTTTGAAGTCATACCGAAAGATCAAATTGATATTTATGATGTCCCAGGGGCGTTAGAGCTACCACTTATGGCAAAATTACTTGCTGAAACTGGCAAATATTCAGTTATAGTAGCTGCTGCATTTGTCGTAGATGGTGGTATTTATAGACATGATTTTGTTGCTCAAGCAGTTGTTGATGGTTTGGTAAGAGCAAGCATGGATACTAATATCCCAATTTTGTCTATATCTCTAACACCACATCAGTATCAGGAAACTGAATTTCATGATAAAGTTTTTCAAAGTCATTTTAAAGAAAAAGGTCGAGAGGCAGCAAATGCCGCTTTAGGTATAATTGAAGCTCGGAGTAAAATTTAATTTAGGTTATTGTAGGGCTCCTGTTATAAGATAATTTAAAGCACCAGTTTTATTCAAAAACTAGTATAATATGGTGTTCTATTTTGTTAAGGCTAGTAACTAACAGATTTGAAAATCTATTTTACAAAGTACGGTCTCTAAATGAAAAAGATTAAACGCTCCTTTGCCTTATGGTGCTATTATCAGTTGATGAGGCGAGCAAATAGATATGTTGAGCGCCGGCTTACGTCAAGACTTTTGATGGGGAAAGAGGACCCAGAAAGATTAGAAGAAAGATTAGGGATATCATTAGCAGAAAGGCCAACTGGCAATTTGATTTGGTTTCATGCAGCCAGTGTTGGCGAGTCATTGTCTCTGGTGGAATTAATTAAACGAATTTCCTCTTCACAACCTGATTATAATTTTTTGATTACAACTGGAACTATTACTTCAGCAAAATTAATTTTATCTCGATTGCCAAGTAATGCTGTTCACCAGTATATACCCGTGGATACACCAAAAGCTGTTGAAAAATTTTTAGATAGATGGAGGCCTAGTTTAGCTATTTGGACTGAAAGTGAATTTTGGCCAAACCTTATCAGCTTTACCGCTGCCCGAGACATCCCTATGATTCTAATAAATGCCAGAATCTCAGAAAAATCATATAGAAGATGGCGATTTTTTAAAAAATCTTTAAAAAATCTTATAGAGAAATTTAACTATTCTCTTATCCAAGATGAAAAAACTGTAAAGTATTTTTCTAAAATTGGTATTTCCAGTAATAACTTTGAGTTAACTGGAACATTAAAGGAAGGCTCAGCTGCACTTCCTCATTCTGAAATTGAACAGGTGGAAATTTCAAAGCAAATTTTGAACAGACCTGTTTGGTTAGCCGCTTCAACACATGAAGGTGAGGAAAAATTAATTGCTGCTGCGCATAGACATGCATCTAAGGCTTCACAAGGCCTCTTATTAATAATTGTTCCAAGACATCCTGAAAGAGGTCTAGAAATAGCATCCATCTTGACAAAAGAAAATTTTAAAATCTGCTTAAGGTCGAGGAAAGATAAAATCTCGTCTGATACGCAAATCTATATAGCTGATACTTTAGGAGAGTTGGGGCTCTGGTATCGAGTTGCACCAGTATCATTTGTTGGTGGTTCGCTTGTTCCTATTGGGGGACATAATCCATTTGAACCAGCAGCACTGGGTTCAGCAATATTATATGGTCCTTATGTTGAAAATTTTAAAGATATTTACAACCGGTTAAATGTNGCTGGAGCAGCTGTTAAGATTGAAGAGGCATCAGAGTTAGGTGTTAAATTAATTGAGACTCTTTCTCCAGAGAATGCTGCGAAATTGGCTCAATCAGCTTGGGAAGTATCATCAAATGGTGCAGAAATTACTGATAGGGCGATAAAATTAATTTATGAAAATTTATCGCTAGGAGATCTTTAATGCGTGCGCCTAAATTTTGGGATAATGATAGAGCTTCGCCAGGGGTCTTATCAAACCTCCTATCACCGATCTCATGGCTTTGGATGTTTGGTACTATGTTAAGAATGAGGANAGTTCCTAAAAAGATTGATGTTCCTGTAATGTGCGTTGGCAATATTAATTTAGGAGGTGTGGGAAAGACCCCTAGTGTTATAGCTATAGTAGAAAAACTAAAAGCCAAAGGTTTGACTCCCCATATTATCTCTAGAGGTTATGGAGGAAAGTTGACGGGACCTGTGTTGGTTACTAAAAACTTTAATTCAGATGAAGTGGGAGATGAGCCGCTATTACTTTCTGCCTTTGCTCCAACGTGGGTTTCAAAAGATCGGGTTGAGGGAACTAGAGCAGCGATTGAAAATGGCTGTGATATTATTATTTTAGATGATGGTTTTCAAAATGGATCTCTGCATAAGGATTTCTCAATAATAGTAGTTGATGCAAAGGTTGGTTTTGGAAATGAAAAAATATTCCCAGCTGGCCCATTGAGGGAATCTGTGAAGGTTGCTTTTAAAAGAGCTGACCTAATAATTTTAATTGGAAAGAATGAAGATAAAGAAAGTTTTAAAAAACTATATGAACCATTTTCTTTACCAGTCTGCAGCGCATATTTGGAAACCGTTAAGATGGGAATGGATTGGAAAGATATACGGGTCTTAGCATTCGCTGGGATTGGCTATCCTGAAAAATTTTTTGAAAGCTTAAAGAATCTTGGAGCTATTATCGTAAAAGAGGTTGCGTTATCTGATCACGCAAAGTTGACCAAAAAATTAATACAAAGATTAGAAATAGAGGCAAAAAAATATAATGCTATGTTGGTAACTACAGAAAAAGATGCTGTGCGCTTGCCAACTGAATATAAACAAGAGGTTTTGACTCTTCCAGTAAGGTTAGTAATTGATGATTGGAAAATAATTGATCACAAATTAGAAAAAATAATTCAAGAGTTTAAAAAAAAATAGATCACAATCAAAATACTGGATAAAGTTTCTAAATTTCTAATATTTATTACCTTTACATGCATATTGATTATTATAGAAAATAATCACCATCAGGCATTCAAAATTAAGTCTTTTAATTTAAAGTTATATTAATGGGTAATTCTTTTATTCCGTTTACAAAATTGGATCGCAAGTACTTATGTGGTGCAACCTGCTGGATGGATTTTATTCTCTTTGATAGTTCTTGGAAAAGGCAACGCACTTCTAATCTTGCTAGCCATATTCCTAAACAAATATGTGGTCCACCTTGTCCAAACGATTGATGTTTATTTGGTTTGCGATATAAGTCTACCTCGAAAGGGTTTTCGAATGTATTTGGATCCCTATTCGCTGATGCAAACCAGTACAAAACTTTGTCCCCTTCTCTTATAAATTTGTTATGGATTTCAAAATCTTCAGTAGCAGTTCTTCTGAAATAATTTACAGGGCTAGCCCAGCGGATTATTTCATCTGGCGCTGTTTCCCAAACTAATGGATCATTTTTCATTTGATTTAATAATTCTGGCTGATGGCATAAAGCATGAATGCCCGCCGCTATTGAATACCTGGTTGTATCATTTCCAGCTGCCACAAGTTGGCAAAAAAAGTTTTTAAATTCAATTTCAGATATTCTTGACCCATCTTCAGAGGGTTGTAAAATCATGTGTAAAATTCCGTCTGTTTCACCAGCTTTTGATTTTTTTTCCATTAAAGTTTTGGCATATTCGTATAATTCAGCTCCTGCTGGTGAATTATGGGGCATCATGCGAAATTCATTAGTATCTAGTTTGTCTAGTACGTGATCTGTAAAATCTGGATCAGTATTTGCAATTAGAGCATCACCTTTTTCAACCAACCACGGTAGATCCTCTTCCGGTATCCCAAGTATACGACCCAACATTCGCATAGGCAATTCCCGAGCGATTTGTTTTGTAGCATCAAAACTACCCATTGGTAAGGTGACGTCAAGAATGTCAGAACATAAGCTACGAATGCTTTCTTCAAATTTCATTATCACGGGTCCTGAAAAAGCCTTTGCAACTTTCATTCTTGAGTTTCTGTGTTCAAAGCCATCGACTTCTTGAAATGTACGTCTAGCCATATATTCTTCATAACTCTGATCTTCCATTCTGATGCCTTGTGCTGAAGTAAAGACTTTGGTGTTCCCTATCATTGAGGAAATATCCTTGTGTCTAGTTATGGACCAAAACCCTTTACCGCCTTTATAGTTTGTCCAATGAACTGGGTCATCAGCTCGTAATCTTTCAAATGTATTATATGGGACACCAGAAGAAAATGTATCATGGCTTGTTAAGTCTGAGTATGGGTTATCTACTGGATGCCAAATTGTCATTTAAAAAAACCTTGCTATCTGTTGTACTTATGAATACTGTATACAGAATACAGAAAACTAGCAACAGAAACTTGTTACAAGGATAGCTACATGTCTATAGATGATTTTTCGCTTCCAGAAGGTACCCATACCGTTGTGTTGGGTTTAGGGGATTTTAATTAAGACTAATTATGTTCCTAATCCTTTGAGACTGGTACCTCCACAAACATATAGAATTTGACCAGTTATGAAGCTTGATTTTTTATCTAAAAAAAATTCCACGGCATGCGCTATGTCTTCGGCAGTCCCAATTCGACCGACTGGAATATTATCAGATATTTCTTGCTGAAGCTCCCCATCTTTTGGAACTAAGTCCCAGAAATTTTGAGTAAGTACTGGACCTGGCGCAATAACATTTACTGTTATATTGTTTTCAGCAAGCTCTAAGGCCCAAGTTCTGGCTAAACCATGAATACCGGCTTTAGTAGCGGCGTACGCAGAACGGGTAGGCATGCCCATCGAAGCCCTAGAGCTAATGAATACGATCCTACCATTTTTATCATTTATCATGTTTGGCAATATTGCTTGAGTTAACGCAATCGGTGCTGCTAAGTGTATATGACTCAGAGTTAAAACGTCACTTGTTTCAACTTTTGAGAGCAAATTTGGTAAAATAATTCCAGCATTATGTACTACGCTGTTTATTTTATGCTCAGAACTTATTAAGTCAGCTGCTTTTTTTGTTTGCTTCTCATCTGTTAGGTCAGCTTCATAACCATATAAATTTTCATGTACCCAATTAGGCATCTCCAAACCGAGCGTTATAACTCTTTCGCCCTTAGCTAAAAGGCTTTTAGCTATTGAAGCACCTATTCCAGAAGTACCACCAGTAATTAAAGTTGTTTTAGTTTTCATGATTTTATCCATCAACTAATGCTAATACTCTAAGCGGGCTTCCAGAACCCTTTTCTATTTTTAGGGGATTTGCTATTATAATGCTACCAAAAGTGGGTAACTTATCTAAATTTTTTAAACACTGAAGGCCGTATCGACCATTACCATGCAGAATAGAATGGGCAGGAAGTGGAGGATCAAAATCAAAAGCTTGTCCTGCATCAGTGCCAATTGTTTCAACTGCTAGCCCTATACAATCACGCTCAAAAACTAAAAATTCAATAGCTGATTTATCTGGGCCAGGTGAGTGAGCTCCATCTTTTTGCATATTGAGATATTTTTCTGTACCAACCAATTTGTACCAATCCGTTCTTAAAGCAATCCAGTTCTTGGGAGGAATTTCTCCGTAAGTTTTTTCCCACTCTAATAAAAATTCTTTAGTAATTAAAAAATCTGGGTTAATTGCAGATTCTTTACTAATATCTACAACAACAGCTGGTGCAACAAAGTTTTGTACAGGTATAGATTCCACAGTATTATTGGGTATATCTTTGCCAGTAATCCAATGAGCAGGCGCATCAAAGTGAGTTCCTGTATGTTCATTCATTGAAATATTATTCCAATACCAAGCTGGGCCATTCTCGTCATATTCAGACAGGGTTTCCATTTTGAATTGTTCGCATTGACCAAATTCAGGGGGCAAGATTATTACAGGAAAATCTGAGCTCAGTGTATTAGATAGATCAATAATTTTTACTGTNTCTTCTGAGATTGCCTGTGCCAATTTTGTTAAAAGGTTCGTTGATTCTTTCATTGGTTAATTTCCCTAATTGCTAGTAATGGATCCAGTTTCCATCTTGAAAGAATATCTTTTGCAACATCACCAACTGTGCTAATTTCTTGACCTTTATTCAGAGCTTCGATTACAGTTTTTGCTATTTGCATATGTGAAATTTTTGGTGGCAATATATCTTGATGCCATTCATCATCTAATGGTCCAATTAATATACTATATACTTTGAGACCAGTTTTCCGCATCTCTGAACGTAGGCTATTTATTAATGAGAGCCGTGCAGCAGAACTAGCTGCCATACTGGCATAATTCGGATGCCCAGTCAGTGAAAAAACTGATAGTAAATCGACGAATGCAATTGCAGGTCTTTCTTTGTCTCCCGAACGTGCACTTAATACTGGACAAAATGCTTTAGCTAACCTTGAGAGCCCACTAACATTTATATCCATGGAATTTTGTAATTCTGTTATTTTACCACTAAAAGCAACGGACCCAGGACGATTATAATAAGCGGTATTAATGACAATATCTATTTTTCCACCATACTGTTGAGCAACTTTTGTTACACTTTTTGTGCTTAATAAATTTAAAGATACCATTTTTATTTTAGGATTATTTTTAAAACCTTGTTCTCCGTCAAAAAGCAAGTTCATATCACCATTTCCAATATAAACAGTTTCTGCTCCTGCCTTTATTAATGCTTTTGCCAATTCTTGGCCCATTTTGTTTCGCCCGTCTGATATCAACACACGTCGATTTTTTGGAGAAACCGTAAATTGCTTGTACTGATAATCATCTTCCATATTTGCGCTAGCCTTTCTTGGTAAAGCGAATAGTGCTGGGTTCCCACTACGGTCTAACATTATATTGATTTTTAATTTATCGCCAATTTTTATATCATTATGTAAATGAGCAAAAGCAGTTGGCCCGGCATCTAATAAAATTGTTCCAATGCGCCAAGGAATGTGTTCCCGAAAGTAAAGATCACTCGTTGAGTGAATAGTTGTTTCAGCCAGTAGAATAGCTGATCTTTTTTGAGGTTTCCATATTAACTTACCCCAACATTTGGGACATCGATCTCTCGGGGGATATGTAGTTGACTGACAATCCTCACAAACTTGTAAAACAAAGTTGCCTTGAGATGCGTGGCAGGACATGGCAAGCGCAGCACGACTTCGAATGGCTGGTGTGACTTGATTAATTTTCGATTTAATTAATGGGTTTTTTTTATTTGGGTTGCTCAGAGGTGTTACCATCGAATGTCATCAGCTTCAATTACTGCAGCACCAGTGCAAACGCCACGGTCATAATTTACCATCCCAAAACCTGATATTAAACCTTTAGAAGATTTAGGTATTTGATCACCTAACGGTTGTTTTATTGATTGACGCAATGCCTCTGTTACGTTTTGATAGCCACCAGCTGCTCCTGCTTGCCCAGCGGATAGCTGACCACCATTAGTATTTAATGGAAGGGTGCCTGAAATAGTAAAGTCCGTTTTATTGATAAAATATTTTATTTCTTCTCTTGTACAGAACCCTAAGTCCACTAGTTGCATTGCAACAATTAAGGGGTAGTCATCATAAACCTGTGCAAAGTTCATGTCATCTGGAGTGTAACCTGATGAGTGCCAAAGATCGTCAACATCTTTAGCCCAACCTCCTCTATATTGAATAGGATCTTCTGAAAAGGCATTATGCCTTTCGATAGTACTGCAGATTTTCACAGTAGATAAATTGAGAGTTTTTGCTATTTCTGGGGTAGTAACTATAAAAGCTTCTGCTCCGGCACATGGCATGACACAATCAAAAAGATGTATTGGATCAGCAATTGCCTTCGCCTCCATATATTGCTTCATATTTAATGGTTTTTTCATAAGCGCAAATGGATTAGATAGTGCATTTTTTCTTTGTGAAATCGCTATTTTGCCAAATTCTTTTCTGCTTAGGTCAAACTTTCGCATGTAGTTGTCGGTCATTATAGCAAACGTAGCGTTAGGGCCTCCCTGGCCATATGGATAGGTAGCATCTTGGGAGAATCTAGAGAAATTCTCTAATGTTTTTTGAAAGCTATTAATATGATTTGTATCTGCAGCTACACATACAATAATATTTGCGTCTCCCGCTTGCACAGCGCGGGCTGCTCTACGTATAGCCATTATTCCACTTGCACCACCTGTTGGAATATGGTCCATCCATTTAGGCGTTAATCCAAGATGCTGTACGATCCCCACTACAGTATCTGGGCCAGATGAAAAACTTGAAAATATGATGCCATCAAAGTCTTTTGGTTTAAGACCTGTTTTTGAGTTTAATTCTTTCAAAGCAGCTCCTGCCCACCAATGAGCGGTTTCTGATGAAAACCTTTGATATGGGATTGTGATTGGAGCACATAAGGAAACTCCATCATATGACTTTTTCCTTTGTTTCATAACTGTCTTCTTTTGAGGCTTCTCATATCATGAAAGCCATTATTTTCTTGTGTGCATTTCACAAGCTTTTTTAAATCACCACGTCGAACTTTTTGAGTAGCTGTCAATGGTAATTCATTTACAAATTCTATTAACCCTGGAACTTTATAATATGCCATTTCATCTAGAGCCCATTCTACAATTTTTATTGCAGTATCATAAGTATCAATATCTTTATCAAGAATTATAAACACAGCCACTTCTTCACCACGAATATCATCTAACGCTGCTGCAGCGGCACAAATCTTTATACTAGCGTGTCGATTTAAAATTGATTCAACCTCGACTGCAGCTATATTTTCTCCAGAACGCCTAATAATATTCTTTTTACGATCAATAAAATATAGAAATCCAAATTCATCAATTTTTACAATATCGCCTGTATGGAACCAGCTGTTTGCCCATGCGTCGTTAGTTGCTCTTTCATCCTTTAAGTACCCTGAGAAGAATCCATATTCCTTATTTGGACCTTTGCGTCTAATTAGAAGTTCACCTGGGATGCCGGTTGGTGTGTTTTGCCCATCATCGTCAACAATTTTTATTTCAATATTTTTTTCAGGCTTACCAAAGCATGACACGCCAATCTTTCTTGGTTCTGTATGGGCACTTATTGTGCCACCACTACCCGTTTCGGTCATTGCCCAAGCCTCAATTAATGGAAAACCAAATCGAGATTCAAATTTTGCATGTAATTTTTGATCGACACCAGCACCAAAGCCAAATCGCACACAATGATTATTATCGTCAATATCTGGGGTATCGTTCATAAGGATAGATGGCATTACCCCTAAATAATGAATGCACGTAGCTTTACTTTCTTTAACTGATTGCCACCAGGTTTTGGGATGAAAGCGATCTAATATGATTAAACATCCACCTACTGTTAGCATCGCTGTAAACGAAACAGCCATTGCGTTCATATGGAATAAGGGCAAAGGCGTAATCATCCTCTCATGATTTGCAGATAAACTGATTAATCCTCCCACTTCAGAATACCAATCTCCCGAATGTAAAAAATATTCATTGCTTAATATACAGCCCTTTGGTTGACCAGTTGTTCCTGAGGTGTAAAGCAATGCACATTCAGTCGAAGTATCTGGATCAAATATTTTATTATCTACTTCAAGAATATTAGGCATCTCATCGAAGGTTGAGATGACATCAACAGTTAGATTTTTATTAATGACTGCTTGCTTTAATTCCAAAATTCTTTCAGGGGTAGAAATTATTAACTTCATTTCAGAATGCTCAATTATATATTCTAGCTCGGCNACTCTTAGATCAGGGTTAATTGGAACAACTGATATGCCAATGCTATTTAATGCTAACCATATTTCTATAAAAATTGGTCTATTTTGGAGTAAGAGGCCAACTCGGTGGCCATGACTATATCCTGCGTTTCTNAATTTTAATTCCCATACATTAACAGCTTTTTGCATGTCACTATAAGATATGTCTCCATCATTAATATCATAGATTAGAGCAGTTTCTCTTAATACTTGTAAAAATGGTGCATCTTTTCGTTTATTAGCTACCGCTTGGAATCTTTTAAAAACAGTTTCATTTTTCATAACAGCCTCACATGAAAAGCTGAATATTACTAAATGGAGCATCAAAATTAATTAAATCTATTCTTTTTAAACCAATTTTAATATTATTATCTACCAATTTTAAATCATGACTGGCCCAGCCAGAAAATCTTTCAAGAATGTCACCTCTAGTTTCCGTATATGCAAAAGCAGTGCGTGTTTTGCATGTTTTGTTTACTTCATCAATTTCTAAAATTTTGGGTGCTTGTAATATATGATGACATCGACTTTTGGGTTTTTGACTAAAGGTACGCTCTCCCGATAATCTTTCTACCCGGATAGTCAATAATAACATATCTTCATACATTAGTGATTGTTGCATTATNGGATCTTTTTGATCCCATTCCATGGGCATCCAATATCTTGAATCTTGATCATACAATGCTAACCATTTATCCCATTGCATTGTGTCTAACAGAAATGCCTCTTCGTAAATAAAATCGATAATTTCTTCCCGTTTCATTCAGTGACCTCTAATTTGTCTTTCATATTTAGTGTCATGTATTTTGACCAAGCGTTAAATTGATTTCGCATTTGTCTTTCCGATGTGCCATTAATTATTTCTGTTACATCATATTGCTCATCCTCACTGTAAAGTCTCTGAAGATTTACCCATTCATTTCCGTTAGACTTTAAACCTTCTTGTGCCCGTTCGTACATTTCTAAATCGTCATGGCCAACTATAGATGTTGGTGCATTTATAAATCTATTATACATCAAACTGCGTTCAAAGAACTTTTCAGGCGCACCAACCAATTTAAAGCACCAACTTTCAACTAATGTTTTATCAACACTGATTGGAATAAAATTACGTAAAATTTGAACCGCACCTTTAACCATAATATTAGGAAAATAGACAGTGTTATGTCGCACATCATTAATGATTGCTTTAGCCCTTGTTTCGCCATAATTTTTACTCATTTTACCCATATAACCATCCACATCTGTATAATCCTGATGGATGGATCCAGTAACACCGGTGTGTCCATGGCCATTGGGCCATATTCTAATGCCAGTACTTTCATAAAACTCATATGGGCTCATAAAGGGTGCATAAAACTGAACAGCAATAGGCGTTTCTTTCGAAATACTATTATTTTTTTCTCTTTCCCATACTTTAACTGCTGTCCCAGCGCTACTTTCGTGAGCGACCATCGGGTGGCAAGTATCAGTTTGGTTTTCAACTAACATCTTCCAATTACAGGTGTGCATATATCTAATAGGAGAGCTGATAATTTCCAGTGCGCCCTCAGGTGCTCTATCTACCATATTGTCAATTGTTGATAAAGATTCTCCAAAATAGTCCTCAAATGAGGGACCATTTTTGCTTAATCGGGCAAAAATAAAATCTCTATAAATTGTAACGTTTTCTACTCTTGAAAGACCTTTAGAGGCTGGAGCGCTAGTAAATCCAGTTCCTTCATATCCCTTTTTTAATGGAACTGCTAAAAGAGAACCATCTGTTTTAAATGACCAAGCATGATAAGGGCATCTAAAAAACTTTCCTGTATTACCACACGGTTCTGATGCTATTTTTACTCCTTTATGGGGACATCGGTTATATAAAACATGGATTGTATTATCTCTGTGTCTTGAAACCAAAATAGGTTGGGTGCCAATCTTGCTTGTAATAAAATCTCCAGGTTTTTTAATCTGGCTAGCGTGCCCAAGGAAGATCCAAACATTTGGAAAAAGATGCTCCATTTCAAGTTTAAAAACTTCTTCATTGATGTAAACATCTCGATGAACTGATTTGTCTAAAACCAATCCTTGAACTGCTTTTTTATTGTTCTCATATCTGTCCATAAGATTTATCCTTTGCACTTAAATGTCTAAAACAAGGCGCTTTGATTTGGCTCGTGAAACGCAGATCTGCATTATCGTATTAGAAGATTTTTCTTCGTCTGTTAATATTATGTCCCGATGATCGGGTTCACCAGAAATCACATCACATTGACAAATACCACAGTCACCACGTTGACAGTCATATAATGGATCTAATCCTGCTTCTTCTAATGCATCAATAATAGATTGATCTGAATTAACCTGAATGATCTGACCAGTACTGTGTATTTCTATTTCAAAAGCTGTATTCTCATTGCCACTAGTATCAGTTTTAAATAACTCAAAATGGATTCTAGAACTGTCCCAATCTAATTCCAACGCCTGATTTTTTATAGCTTCAATTAAACCAGCTGGCCCACAGGTATAGGCATGAGAATTAATGGGGGCATTTTTTAAAACAGATTCTATGTTCAGAGCGGTGTCATCATTATCATAATGTAATTGCAAGTGATCACCGCATATTTCTGCGATTTCAGTAACGAAGGCGAGAGCATCTTTACTTCTTCCAGCATAATGCAAATTAAACTTTTTATTTCCTTTGGCTAGATCTGCTGCCATCGATAATATTGGTGTTATTCCAATACCTCCAGCAATTAGTATGTTGTGAGATGCTTCTTTTACGAGTTTAAAATTATTTTTGGGAGGAACGGCAGTAACTTTATCACCTATTTTCAAAGAGTGCATATAGTTTGAACCACCCGTACTGCTTGCCTCAAGCAAAACACCGATTGCAATTTGATTTTTGTTTAACTCATTGAGCCTAAGTAATGAATATGCGCGATCCTCATTAGTTGGTAATAAAATTCTAATATGTGAACCTGCAGTCCAAGACCAATCCTCTTCACCCATTAAATTAAAAACAAATTTTTTAATATTTGGTGTTTCTTCTATTACAGAGAGTAGTTCAATTGTTTGGTTTGTCATAACTTAATCTTTTATAGGCTTTTTAGTCAGAATATATTAGTACAAATTATCATTTTAACTTCTTTTGTTCATATTTCTAAATACTAATTACTGGATTTTGTATTATACCAATACCTTCTATCCCACATTCAATTATATCTCCTGGCCACATCCATTCTTGAGGATCTCTACCTGCACCTACACCAGATGGTGTTCCAGTTGCTATAATATCTCCTGGCTCTAAGGTCATTCCAGAGGATAAATCAGAGATCAAAGTTGGAATATTAAAAAGTAAGTGCTTTGTATTGGAGTTTTGCTTCTCAATTCCATTCTTTTTCAACCAAAGGTTCAAATTATGAGGATCAGTGATTTCATCTGCTGTTACTATGCAAGGTCCAAATGGAGCAAAGGTATCTTGCCCCTTAGAAAAAATCCACTGCCCGGCTCGCCGATTGTCACGTGCTGAGACGTCGTTCATTATAGAATAACCAAAAACATGATCCATAGCATTTTCAACATCAATTCGAGTGGCTTTTTTTCCTATAATTACTGCTAATTCAACTTCCCAGTCTAATTGTTGCGTCATTTTACTATTGTGTTGAATACTATCACCAGTCCCAATCACTGCTGTTGGTGGTTTTGAGAATACGACAGGTTTTGTTGGTAAATCTTTTGAAGTATCAAGACTTTTTGCTGATTCTGCTACGTGCTCCACATAATTTAAACCAATCCCAAAGATATTTTTCCTCGGCGTTGGAATTGGTGCAAGCAATGATACATTTTCTTCTGGAATCGCAATACCAGGAGGCATTCTGCTACCTCTTTCTTTTAAGGCATCTGAAAGTGCAGTTATTGCATCTGGTCCTTGGTCAATTAATTCTAACATAGAATCTGGAAACTGATATCCAATTGTTAATCCCAATTTATTAACATCTACAACTTTCTCATTGTGAATAACACCGAGTCTTGCTTCGGATATTTTATTTGCGCGGTAGGTTATTAATTTCATTTTATGTCCTTGTCAGTTTTGTTCCACAACTTGGTGACCATTATTTTCAGGAAATACTTGTTCTTTGTAAAACCCAAGCTTTTGCATTACAGGAAGATCATTGAATGAAAAAAGACAAGAATCATCATTTTTTTCGGTATTACAATGCTCATGCCAAGTCCAGCTGGGTACACAAAATATGTCTTTTTCTGTCCAATCAAAACGGCGGCCATCGATTATTGAATATCCATTACCCTTTGCAACCTGGTAAATTATGTTTCCAGTATGCCGGTGAGATTTTGTGTGTTCAGTTGGGCGAAGCATTTGCATTTGTGCACCCATTGTTAACATCGGGTCGCTTCCAGTTTGTGGATTAATGTATCTCATAATTACTCCGTCATATGGAGACCCATCAGTTACTTTTGAATAGTTCTTTAAAGCCTCATAAGTAGGTTCCCAAGAAAATTTAAGCAGTGGAGAGTAAGGTTTATCCCATTTATCGAGGGCTGGCATTAAACCAGGTGCACCATAGGTAAAAGGACTATCATTTATTGGCAAGTTAGAAGATTGGTGGTTTTCTGGATGGACCTCGTAAAAGTTAGCTTCAAGGGCATTGGTGAGTGGAATGTCAAGTCCATCTTGCCATATGCATGTGCTCCCATCTTCTGAAATACCATGTTCATGCCATGTTCCATTTGGAGTTATCACAAAATCGCGACAACCCAACTCCACTTTGTGGCCATCAACAATTGTATAAGCACCGGTACCTTCCATAATAAATCTAAGAGCTGATGCTGCGTGGCGATGTGCACCAGCTTTTTCACCAGCTTTCATCACCTGAAGGCCAGAAAAAAGCCATCCACAAGCGGCACTAACATCTTGTCGTTTTGGGTTTCTGAGGTAAATCACTCTGCGTCCGGCATCTTCTGGACGCACAAGATCAATTGCCCTAAGCACCTGTTTGCGAAGGTCAGAATGGCGCCAAATAATTGGATCAGATTTTGGTGTTGGTTCCCATGGCTCTATATCGTTCGCGACAGTCCATAAGGCACCAGTATCAATTTCTGCTAAATCCTCATAATATTCTGTTAATTCGGCATTCTCCCTTACCCGAGCACGGCCCAGCACATCATCTTTTGCATCGATTTCAGTCATTTTGAACTCCTAAAATTACTAGCTTATAACTATTTCGTGGTTTTAGCGTAATTAATTATCCTTCTTTGTACTATATAAAAACAACTTCAATTTACTACTTGAAAATTGGCTAAGTTTGAAAAAGATTTTGAAGGTTTTTTAAGGTTTAAAATAAAGATTAAAAAAGTATTAAACGGCCCAAAATACCGCTAACTGTATCAATTTTTATCATGTTAAAACCCTTAACCTTCTGATTCATGCTTATATTGTTATACACTTTACTAATATAAATATAATTTACCATTTAAAAATTATTTTTATGACGATAAGGATCAAAGAGAGTATTTGAAAATCAAAATTGATATCAAGATTGGATTAAAAGGTAGATATGATTTGATAAATGAAATTGAGAAAAAAAAAGCTGAGCGACTTACCCCAATAAAAAAATGTGATTTATCCACAGCTTGTTGGAGCCACACTGTAACTCTAAGGCATGGTCAATGTGATCCTGCGGGTATAGCATATACCCCACATTTTTTTGACTTATTCAATATTGCTGTGGAGGATTGGTATTCTAAGTGCCTTGGCATCAATTATTATGAAATTATAGGATCAAGGCGTATTGGTTTGGGTTATGCTCAGGCGAGTGCAAATTTTTTTGAACCATGTATAATGGGAGATAAGTTAGAAATTTTTGTTATTGTTAATAAAATTGGTAATTCCTCTTTATCATTAGATCTTCATATATTCAAAGAACAAGTGGAAAAATTGCGGGGAAAATTTGTAACAGTAGCTACAAACCTAGATACTCATAAGGCTATCAAGATCCCACAAGACATATTAAACGCATTAATTTTATACAAAAGTAGTTGTGATTAGGTATTTGAGGTAACTGGCTTGCAAATTGCAATATTAATGGCAAATACAGATGAAAGTGATTTTGCGTCCCAACATCCTAGCGATGATAAAAATTTCATTGATATATTAACCTGTGTTAGATCTGACTGGGGGTACGAGGTATTTAATGTCACGCATCAAATTTTCCCAAAGTCATTAGATAAATTTGACGGTATCATAATTACTGGTAGCCCTGCATCAGCTAATGATAAAAATTTGTGGATTGAAGAACTTTTAATGATTATCAGAAGTTCTATTGATAAAAAAATTCCGATATTTGGTTCTTGTTTTGGCCATCAAGTGATTGCGAAAGCTTTGGGTTCAAATATTATAAAAAATCCAAAGGGTTGGTCTTTTGGTCTTGTTAAAACACAAATCGTAGCAGATGCGCCATGGATTGCGGGTCTGGAAAAAGAAACTTTAGTCTATGCAGCACATATGGAGCAAGTGAAGGAACTTCCAAATGGCGCTAAACTTTTATTTAAAACTGATGGATGCGATATTGCTGGTTTTTCTATCGAAAATAGTATTTTTACAACACAGTATCATCCAGAAATGAGTGGTGAATTTATGGCGGCCTTAACCGAAGAATTGTCTTTTGAATTGGGCAAAGAGCTAACAGAAAGTGCCCGTTCTTCATTGAGTAAGAATGCTCATACAATTAAATTTGCTGAGTCAATTGCTCAATTTTTTGAAAAGTTGTCAACTTAACCTAATTTCTATAATTGGATCCATGCTGTTTTAAGATTAATGTATTTATCTAAAGCATGCATTGATTTATCAGCGCCATTTCCTGATTGTTTGACCCCTGATAGTGGGACAGTCATGTCTGCACCACCGTAAGTATTGACGTTCACTACTCCAGCCTTAACTTTAGAAATCATTTTATGAGCTTTTGATAGATTTGATGTCCAAATTCCAGCTGAAAGTCCAAATTCAGTTCCATTTGCTAACTTAATTGCCTCCTCTTCAGTTTTAAACTTTGATACAGCTAAGACTGGTCCAAATACTTCGTCATTAAACACTGTACTGCTTGAGGAGACATTAGTTAAAACAGTTGGTTCCATGTAGTATCCACCCGTATTTTGTAATATTTGGTTACCACCAGTTATAATATTAGCACCCTCTTTTTTTGCTATATCGACAAATTTTAAGTTACTTCTCAACTGGATTTCCGAGTTTATCGCACCAACATCAGAGCTGAGATCTAACGGATTCCCCACTTGCAACAGTTTAGCATGCTCAACAACATTACTTATAAAATCATCGTGTATATTTTCCTCAACAATTAATCTTGAAGCTGCTACACATACTTGACCAGAGTTTCTAAAAATGGCCATTGCTGAAACTTTTGCAGCTAGATTTAAATCAGGTGCATCAGAAAATATAATGTTTGGCGATTTACCACCTAATTCCAAATAGCAACGTTTCATATTCGATTGTGCTGAATATTCTAGAAGTCGACGACCTGTTGGTCCAGAACCAGTGAATGCAAGCACATCCACATCCATTGATAATCCCATGGCTTTCCCAACTAATGAACCTTGACCTGTAACAACATTTAAAACTCCATCAGGCACACCAGCCTCCGCAGCAAGTTCGGCAAGCTTTAACAATGACAAAGAGGCTGTTTCAGCAGGTTTTAAGACGATGGAATTCCCAGCAGCTAATGCGGGTGCGATCTTCCATGATCCAATCATTAAAGGAAAATTCCAAGGAACAATTGCACCAACAACGCCTGCGGGCTCTTTATGAATTAATCCAAGAACATTATTTGCTGTGGGTGCTATCTCACCATAAACTTTATCAATAGATTCTGCATAATATCTGAAAGTACCTGCCGCTGAACCAGCTTCTGCATTAATCGCCATATTTATTTCTGTACCATTATCACGGACACCTAATACGGTAAGTTCAATAGCATTGCGCTCAATTAAATCAGAAAGTTTGTGTAATATTTTTTTGCGCTGTGCGGGTGGCATATTAGACCAAGAACCTTTTTCAAAAGCATCGCGGGCTGATTTAATGGCTTTATTCATATCAGCAACAGTTGCCCGTACAATTGACGTAAAAGGTTTCCCATCTATTGGAGATATAATGTCAAAATGTTCACCAGAGCCAGTTACCCAATTTCCATCAATAAATAGTTTTTGTGCACGAATTTCTTTATTGCGATACTTATTGATTATGTCTTGATCCAACATATTTTATCCTACTTCTTTCTCAAATTTTTCCACATTGTTCGAACTTGTAATAGCAATACTATAATTATCAACGCAAATAGAATGAATGTTATTGGTCTATTAATAAAATCAATTGGACTTTTTACATTCATCATAGAAGTTCGAAGTTTACCTTCCATTATTTCACCTAAAACCATACCCAAGATGATTGGCACAATTGGTAAGTCTAATCGCTTCAAAATGAATCCAAAAATACCAAAGCCAGCAGCCACGGCGCAATCAGTAAAGCTATTACGTAGACTATACACACCTACAAAACTTAGAATAAGAATACTCATCCCTAAAAATCGACTTGGTATTTCAATAACTTTTAATAAAGAATTTGTTGAGAATAATAAAAATATCAAAACTAGGATGTTCAATATTAAAAGTGAAATATATAGAGCAATAACAAAATCTAGATGGTTTTGGAAAAGGTTTGGCCCAGGTATCACATTATGCACGTAAAAGACAGAAAGCATCATTGCCGTTAAAGCTTCTCCAGGTATCCCTAAAGCTAGTAACGGTATCATCGCTGCAGCTGGGACAGCATTATTAGCAGCTTCAGATGCAACTAAGCCTTCTGTTGAGCCTTTCCCAAATTTTTCTGGAGTTTTCGAGCTTCGCTGAGCGTAAGTGTAGGATAAGAATTGTGATGTAAACTCCCCAACGCCTGGTATCATGCCCATTAAAACACCAAAACTAGCAGAAACTGTTGCAATTCGTTTGTGCTTTCCAAGCTCTTTTAAGCCTTGGAACAGGCCACCAGTAACTTTTACAGCTTTTGCTTGTTTATCTTTTTCAACAAGCAGTAATATAGCTTGGGATATTGCAAATAAGCCTAAAACAACAACAATTAAGTTCAAACCACCAGTTAACCAACTCTGGTCGAAAGTGAATCTCTTTGAATATTTAATTGGTTCCATGCCAATTGCTTGTATGAATATCCCCAAGCTAGCCATCATGGCGGCAGCAAACATATGACCACGATGAGCAGTTATAACAAGTATTATGCCAAGAAGTGCTGCTAAAAATATTTCCCGTGATCCAAACATTGGCGCTATATAAGCCAGTAGGGGTGATAAGAAAATTAAGCACATTATTGAAAAAATACCACCAAAGAATGAAGCAGAGTAGGCTAAACTTAGTGCTCTGCGACTTTCCCCCCTTTGAGTCATTGGGAAACCATCGTATGTAGTCAATGCGTTTACGGGCGTGCCTGGGGTGTTTATCAAAATTGCTGGTATTGATCCTCCATACATAGCAGATCCATAAATACCGAGAAGTAAAGTTAGGCCCACAATTGGCTCTAGGGAAAAAGTAGCAGGCAGTATAATTGCAATAGCAACAGCTGGCCCGACACCAGGAATAGCGCCAATAACAACTCCACCGCAGGATCCAATAAGAAGTGCTATTAATACATCCCATCGAAGTAGAATTTCAAATGCAGAAAAAATAATATCCATTAATATCCTATCTAAAAATTTAAGATCATAAAGGATCTTAATGCACCGGGAAGAAATTCATAAATTACACCACCTGGTATTTTTACTTCTAAAAATGTTTTAAAAACCAACACTATAGATAACGCAGTTATAAGTGAGTACGTAAGTATTTTCTTATTCCGATACCCAGCGCGATATGACAAACATAAAGCAATAATGCATGTCGCTAATAAATATCCAATATAAGGAACAAGGAAGACATATAAAAGGAACCAACAAGCGAATTCTATTGATCTAATCCAAATGAAACCTTCTATTAATTCTTTTTTTAAATCATCAAACCGTATCTTAAGTAACAGATGGATAAATCCAAAAATTGTCATTCCTATTAAGCCAATAGAGCACCATAATGCTGGTTGGGATGTAATTTTTGTTTTTTTAAACCATTTAACCTGTTCAGGTAATTGACTGATTAAAAAAGCTGAAATTAAAAAAAATAATATTGCAAATAATAGATCACCTGATTTTATATTTTTCATAATACTATTTTCACATAATTTGGTATTGAGAGGCTAGTTTTGTTTTCCAGCCTCTCAAAGTGTGTATTAATTAGTTATTCTAGTAAACCATTTACATAGGCATTTTGCTCTATATCAGCGGCAATCATTGCAGCTGATTCGTCCGCACCCATCCAGTAGATTTGAGCGCCAGTATTTGTTGCAACTTCCTGAGCTCTGTCACTCATTACGGTTTTGGAAGCAACTGCAATTATTTTGTCTCTAACATCTTGTGGTGTATCCTTGTGAACAAAGAGACCATTCCAAAGGTTTGATGTTAAACTAGGTTCAATTTCCATTACAGTGGGAGCGTTTGGAGTCAGACTAATACGTGATCCTGTTATTGAAGCCAAAACAGTTACACTGTCTAAGCAAGGCAACAAAAGTGCTAGTGTTGTGTTTATTACGTCTGCATCACCAGATGCGAGAGTATTACAATCCAGCATATCAAAAGCTGCATCAGAGGCAAAGCTAAAGTCCATTTTCTTTGCAGCTGCTAACGTTATTTTTGTTGGTATTAATGGTGCACCAAAGTGACCTAGCGAAACATCATTTTCCTTTGCGTATTCAGCTAATTCCGCCATTGTTTGATAAGGAGAATCTGGGCTTGTTGCTATAACAAATGGATATGTAACAAAAATACCAAGTGGGTCAAATTTTGCAGGAGCTAATTCTTCAATACCGATTTGATGTCCAATTACTGGAACGCCAATAACAAAAGATCCAATCGTGTAGCCATCAGCTGGTGCATTCGCTACTTCAATTGCTCCAGGAAATGGTCCGCCACCTCCGCCAGGTTTATTTACCACAGCCGCTGCAACTCCATATTCCTTTTGAAAATCTTCTGCAATCATTCGCGTCAGTATATCTTCTAGATCACCTGGAGGCCAAGGAACAATAAAAGTTACTGGTTTTTCAGGATATTCTGCGAAAGTTGGATTTACAAATCCAGTTATTGCTAAAGTTAATGTAGCAATGGTTAAAAATATTTTTTTCATTTTTTTCCCCTATATATATAATTATTATTTGTACTTAAATTTAATTATTTTACGTAGCGTATTTAGAACGGTTACAAATTGTAGATTAAGAGTCAATTGTTTTAAAATTAGAATTATAAATTTAAAATTTTGTTAACATGTTAATTAATAACATAATCCTAGACCATGTTTTTTATTATGTAAACTAGTTTGTTTTTGAAATATTAGTTAAATTATCATACTTCATGCCTTTCTTAATAACCTGAGGAATAGACAATTTTCGCTCTTGGTAACATTGACATTAATAAGTGAATATACTGAAGTAAATTAACTCATCTCATCTTCGTATACTTTTTTGAGGAGTTTATGTAAAAAAAATTTGGAGAATTTTGCCTTATGTTTGTGCCAAAAATAGAGAGTGTATTGGATTCTATCTCACTTAAATTTGTGAGTGCCCCTGTGCAAAAAATGTTGATCGATGGGCAGTTTGTTGAGGCTGTTAGTGGTAAAACAATGGAAACACTGGATCCAGCGAGCAGGTTGAAGATCACCGAGTTTCCACGTGCAGGTTTGCATGAAGTTGATTTAGCAGTTGGTGCCGCTAATCGTGCATTGGAAGATCCATCATGGTCTCGAATGCTGCCTGCAGATCGACAGAAACTTCTGCTAGACCTAGCAGATTTAATTGAGAAAAATGGCGAAACAATTGCTAATTTAGAAACCTTGGATCAGGGCCAACCCCTTTGGGTTGCAGAAATGGTTCAGGTAAATATGGCCATTGACTACGTGCGCTATATGGCTGGATGGGCAACTAAACTCCATGGTGAAAGCTTAGATTTGTCAGTCCGTGAGCCGGCTGGTTTGAATTTTCAAGCCTATACACGTCGCGAGCCAGTAGGGGTTGTTGCAGCGATAGTGCCATGGAATTTTCCACACCTTATGGCAATTTGGAAAATAATTCCTGCATTGGCTTGTGGGTGCACAGTTATACTCAAGCCTGCTGAAGATACGCCATTAACAGCCCTTTTTCTCGCACGGCTCTGTCAAGAGGCAGGGTTTCCACCAGGTGTTGTTAATGTTATTACCGGTACGGGCTCTGAGGTTGGTGCGCCACTGGTCTCTCACAAGGGTGTAAATAAAGTAGCTTTCACTGGATCTACTGAAACAGGAAAAGCAATTGGCAAAGCTGCGATTGAAAATATGACGCGTTTTTCACTCGAGACAGGTGGAAAATCTCCTATGCTTGTACTTGAAGATATTGACCCTGACTTTCTGTCGCCAAATGCTGCGATGGCTACGCTTTTTAATTCTGGCCAACAGTGTGTTGCTGGGTCGCGTATCTATTTACCAAAAAAGCGGTATGATCAATATATGGACAGGCTAATTGATATGTCCAACTACCTCAAAACAGGCTCTGGGTTTGATCGAACGGTTCATCTTGGACCGATGGTGTCAAAGACACATTTTGAAAAGGTTATGGGTTTTATCGAACGTAGTAAAGATTCTGGTGCAAAAATTGAGGTTGGTGGTCACGCAGTTGAGGGTGCGAAGGGTTATTTTATCCGACCAACAGTTTTGACAAATGTTGATCATAGCTTTGAATGTGTGAATGAAGAGATTTTTGGGCCTGTTATCACTGTTATGCAATATGATGATCTGGACGATTTGATCACCAAGTCTAACGATAGTAAGTATGGACTTAGTGCCTCAATTTGGAGTCAAAATATATCGAAAATCAATATGTTGATCCCACGTATCAAAGCGGGAACCGTCTGGGTTAATTGCCATTCTGTTTTTGATGCAAACTTACCATTTGGTGGGCGTAAATTGTCTGGCATGGGTAAAGAACATGGTCGCAATGTGATCGAGTTATTTACAGAAGAAAAGGCCGTTTGTATTGCTTACTAATTAATATTTTAAAAATATTTTGAAAACTTCACAAATGAACAGGGGAAAAATATGGCTGCCAAAGAGAAAAAGTCACTCGTTATAAAGTATCCACGTTACGGCACTGACTATCCACTAGATCCATTGACGCACGATGAGCTTAATGGTGTGGTTGCTATCCTGCACGAAAGTGAACATTTTCATCATGGTCACCGGTTTGTGGATATTACACTGAGGGAACCTAACAAAGCGTTTATGAAGAACTATCGTCGTGGAGAGTTGTTTGAGCGGGAAGCTGACGTAGTGTTAGTGGATAACAATAGCCAGTCGACCGTAGAGGCAGTGGTATCTCTATCCTACGCTAAAGTACTAGAATTTGCGGGTACGAAACATGCAGGTCAACCTTTCATAATGCAGGATGAATTTATTGAAATGACAATGGTGTGCATGCAAAACGAAGATGTAGCACGTGCCTTAGAAAAGCGGGGTCTTGATATATCGCAGCGTGGCCAAATTCAGGTTGATCCGCTGGCAGTGGGTTACTTCGACGACGAGTTCGATAATGAAGAGGATCGCAAGCGCCGTATGGTTCGTGCTTTTTTCTTCTGTAAAAATGAGGCTAATGATAACGCCTATGCACACCCTATTGAAGGATTGACAGTAGTAGTTGATCTTCATTTGCAAGAAGTAATAAAAGTTGAAGATACTGGCGTTGTACCCGTGCCAAAAAAGATGGCAAATTATGAGCGCCAATACATTCCAAAGTTCCGTGAGAGCCTGAAGCCGATTTCTATTACGCAACCTGAGGGCGTTGAGTTTGAAGTTGATGGTTGGCGGGTTGACTGGCAAAGGTGGAGTTTTCGAGTTGGGTTTAACGCACGTGAGGGTCTGATTTTGCATGACGTGCGTTACAACGACGTTGATAAGGGAGAAGTCCGGAAAATCTGTAACAGAGCCTCAATAGTGGAAATGACTGTCCCTTATTGTGATGTAACGTATGTGACATCACGAAAAAACGCGTTTGATGTAGGTGAATATGGATTGGGTACTTTGGCTAATTCACTAACATTAGGCTGCGACTGCCTGGGTATTATTAAATATTTTGACTTTGACTTCATCAACTCGTTTGGCGAAATTGAATCAATACCCAATGCAATTTGTATGCATGAGGAAGACGATTCAATTCTGTGGAAACACACGCAACTGGTAACTGAGAAAGTTGAGAACCGTCGTGGAAGAAAGTTGATTGTTTCGTCCATTTCGACGGTGGGAAACTACGAATATGGGTTTTATTGGATTTTTCGAATGGATGGCTCAGTTGAGCTGGAGGTTAAGGCGTTAGGCATCGTTCAAACTGGGGCATTATTACCGGGAGAAACCACAAAGTTTGGTACAATGATCGAAGAGCGGCTTTATGCACCAAACCATCAGCACTTTTTCTGTGCGCGGATGGATATGAGCGTTGATGGTGATAAAAATCAAGTATGCGAAGTTGAATCAGTTGCCGATCCTTTAGGAAAAACCAACCCTTACGGTAATGCATTTTATACCACAGAGAAGGTTTTTAAAACCGAAAAGGAAGCGCAAAGGGTCCATAAAACTGAAACTGTACGCACTTGGATCGTGCAAAACCCAAACGTCAAAAATCGTATGGGTAAACATCCAGGCTATCGGATTATGCCAAAAGAAATCGTTTTACCTTTCTTTCAGGATGGGTCATCGATTAAGCGTCGAGCAGCCTATCTTACAAACCATTTGTGGGTCACCCCATACAATAATGATGAACGTTTTCCTGCGGGTGAATACCCAAACCAAAATCCTGGCCCAGACGGTTTGGCGCTTTGGACAAAACAAAATCGCAACATCGAAAATGAAGATATTGTTATTTGGTATGTTTTTGGTCATCATCACGTGCCGCGTTTGGAAGATTGGCCAATGATGCCGGCTGAGAAGTTAGGCTTCATGCTAAAACCCTTTAGCTTTTTTGATGGATCACCATGCCTTGATGTGCCTCCATCAAAAAGTAGTTCAACAAAAGATGGTTGGGTCCCAACACGTAATTCTAAACTGATGCGGCGCACTCAACGGCATGAAAACCTTAAAAAAGAAGTTGAAGGTCGCCTTGAGGAACGTAAGAAAAAGGAAAAAGTGAAAAAGAATTAGGATTTTAATGGCACAAATTATCATCACGATTAAAAGGNAAAAGGATGAACAGTGACATACTNGATCCAATTGAAATAGCAAGCGCTGATGAGGTTCGTAGTATTCAGAATGCAAAACTTTGTGAGCAAATGGCATATCTCAGAAGTAACTCACCGTTCTATTCAGAACATCTTGCAAAGGCTGGAGCTTCATTAGAAGATATCCGTTCAGTAGAAGATTTGGCTCATCTGCCATTAACGACCAAACAAGATCTTCGCGATAGTCAGCAAAGCTACCCACCCTTTGGTGCGCATCAAGCTGCAGATAGAGATGCTATAGTTAGAGTTCATGCTTCTTCTGGTACGACGGGAGTGCCGTCTCTTATTCCCGTCACAGCCAAAGATTCTGCCATGTGGAAGCAAGCAGTTAAACGGGCATATTGGTGTCAGGGATTGAGGCCAACATCGACATTTGCCATGGGCTTCGGTATTGGGTTTTTTGTTGGTGGTGTGCCAGTTGCACAGGGTGTTGAAGATATCGGCGCAACTTTTCTGCCGATTGGAACTGGTGCATCTGACCGTCTTCTGGACTCTATTTCTAGAATGGGCGCTGACGTGCTTGCATGCACACCGTCTTACGCAATTTTCTTGGCGGAAACAGCTAAAGAACGCTTTGGGTTGGACGTCTCACAACTTGGCATCAAACGAGTTATGGTTGGCGCAGAGCCTGGTGGTGGAGTGCCAGAAATTCGTCGTCAGATCGAAGAAGCTTGGAATGCGACTGTAACAGAGTCTGTTGGCAATGGAGATGTCTGTCCAATCCACAGCGCTGAAACTCAGTATAAGGAAGGTAATCATTTTCTAATACCAGATATGGTGATTATGGAAATAATTAATCCAAAAACAGGTGAGATTCTTTCTACTGATGCACCAGAAATAGAGGGTGAAATGGTCTTCACGCATATTTCACGTGAGGCCGTACCACTTTTACGTTTTCGTAGCTATGATCATGTTATTGTGCGAAACGGTCCTTGTGCACAGGGCCGTACCGGCCCCCGCATACGCGTTATAGGTCGTACAGATGACTTATTGATTTTACGTGGAGTAAATGTTTGGCCTTCAGCGATCAAGGATGTAATTACCTCAATGAGACCAGCCACAACAGGAGCATTGCGCATACTATTACCAAAGCCAGGGCCAATGGTTGACCCACCTTTGAGGATTGAAGTTGAGCATGGTCATCAACCTACTAATATTGTTGCCCTAGAAGAGTTCATAGAAAAAACTTTACGCGAAAAGTTAATATTTACTGCAAAAGTTTCAGTTGTCCCACCAGGAACAGTTGAACGGTTTGAAATGAAAACGAAACTTATATTTGTTGAAGGAAAAAATTAAATTATGCAGTTTAATGATGTCTACATCCCTTATAGTCACTATTGGTCGACACCTTTCTGTAAGTGGCAAGGTGAATTTTCCAATCAACATTCCCTGAAATTTGCAGCAAAATGTGCGCGTAAAATGCTAGATGACAATTCTTTTGATTCTAATCATCTTGAACGACTGCACTATGGTCAAACAGTTCCTCAGCAGGGAGCATTTTATGGTGCGCCATGGGTGGCGGCACTGATTGGAAATGATCGTGTTACTGGGCCAACTTTGTCTCAGGCCTGCGCCACTTCTGCTCGTGTACTTGCTAGCGCGGCAACTGAGGTGCAACTCGGTGGTGCCAATATCGTTTTGGCCTTGGCTGGTGACAGAATATCCAACGGTCCAGTGCTCAGCTATCCTAACGCAACTGCACTAGGGGGAGCACCCATAGTTGAAAATTGGGTGTTGGATAATTTTTCCAAAGACCCTTATGCGGCTTGCGCGATGGTACAAACTGCCGAAAACGTGGCACGTATCGGTAATATTTCACGCAATGAACAGGATGATTTGGCGCTCAGACGTTTTCACCAATATCAGGAGGCGCTTGAAAACAACTGTGCTTTTCAACGTAGGTATATGCAACGTAAAATTCAGATAACTGATGCGCGTGGCCAGAAGGTTTTGCATGAAGTTTCAACAGACTTAGGAGTTGCTGAGACTACGGCAGAGGGCCTGGCCCACCTTTCCCCCGTCATAAAGGGTGGGACGGTAACATTTGGCACTCAAACTCATCCAGCCGATGGAAATGCTGGAACCTTGTTAGTGAGCGGTAAGAAAATTTCAGAGTTTGGTGATGGCCATCCAAGAATACGCCTTTTATCCTTTGGAGAAGCGCGCGTTGAGGTGGCACATATGGGTATGGCTCCAGTGCCAGCTGCGATGAAAGCACTTGTAGCAGCAGATATTAAGATCGATGAGATAAAATCTGTCAAATCTCATAATCCTTTTGCTGTTAACGATATTTATTTTGCCCAACAAACCGGCTTTTCTGCAGAAAAGATGAATAATTTTGGTAGTTCACTGATCTTTGGTCATCCTCAAGGGCCAACTGGTATGCGTTTAGTGATCGAATTGATTGAGGAGCTCGAAATGAAGGGTGGTGGTTATGGGTTATTTACGGGCTGTGCTGCAGGTGATACCGCTGCAGCAATTGTGGTGGAAGTGAGTTAATATTTTTAGGTGTTTTATATTTGGTCACTTGTTAATCTGAAAACTACATTTTGAGTTTTTAAAGTATTGTCATTTAAAAAAGGAAAATCTGTGACTAAAAAGGCTATAATATTTGATTTTGGAGGTGTGATTTCTAAGACGTTATTTGAAACGCATGAATTAACTGAAATAGCGTTGGGACTCCCTCCAGGCACTCTTAAATGGCGTGGTCCTTTCGACCCTAAAAACGATAAGCTATGGGAATCAATGCAATCTGAAGAAATATCAGAAAGGGATTATTGGTTAATAAGAACTAAAGAAGTTGCAAAGTTGATCAACATTAAATGGTCTCAAATGTCTGAATTTGTCAAAGCCGCTCGGGGTGCAGATCCAAGCTCAATCATTAGACCAGAATTTTTAGAAGTAATAGCTACTGCAAAGTTAAGAGGTGTAAGGTTAGCAATCTTATCTAATGAGTTAGATTTGTTCTACGGAAGTGAGTTTAGAGAAAAACTCGATTTTTTAAATGACTTTGAGGTTATTCATGATGCGACTTATACAAAAATTCTTAAACCTGCATCTGATGCCTATATTTCTTGTTTGAGGGACTTAAATCTTAGAGCTAAAGATTGTTTATTTATTGATGATCAAAAAAGAAATATCGATGGCGCCAAAAATATAGGATTATCAACTATTCATTTTAATGTGATAGAGCCAAGGGCGAGTTATAAAGAGGTAATGGACAGGTTGTAATTAGCAATAATTTAAGTTGAGTTCACTTTTGGACTAAAAAATATGGGTATTGGGAGCAATTTATGACGAAAAAAATAATTTTGGTGGTTGGAACCTATGATACTAAAAATGATGAGTTGTCTTATATTTCAAAAAAAATAATAGATTTAGGTGGTGATGTTCTTACAATGGACGTTAGTGTCTTGGGCAATCCAACTGAGCCAACAGATATTTCTAAGCAAAAAGTTGCAGAAGCATCAGGCTTAACAATTGATGATGCAAAAAATGCTGGTGATGAAAATAAAGCAATGCAGATTATGGCAAAAGGATCATCTCTGTTAGCTTTACAACTCTATAACGATAACAAGTTTGATGGCGTTATTGTACTGGGTGGCACAATGGGTACCGATTTAGCTCTAGATGTATGCGCTGCACTTCCTCTGGGTGTTCCCAAGTATATTGTTTCTACGGTATCTTTTTCCCCGCTTATACCCGCTGCTCGTTTGGCGCCTGATATTCAAATGATACTTTGGGCGGGCGGTTTGTATGGTTTAAATTCCATTTGTGAAGCTTCATTGAGCCAAGCTGCTGGAGCAGTTTTAGGCGCAGCAAATGCAGTCGTAATAAAGAAAGAAAAAAAACCTTGCATTGGTATGACTAGTTTGGGCTCTTCTGCTTTAAAATATATGAAAACTTTAAAGCCAGCATTAGAAGCACGTGGTTATGAAGTTGCTATATTTCATTCAACAGGAATGGGGGGTCGAGCGTTTGAGGGTTTGTGTGAGCAGGGAGCCTTTGTAGCAGTTATGGATTTTTGTTTGCAAGAATTATCTAATCATATTCACGGTTCTGAAGTTACTTCTGGTAAAAATAGATTAACAGCAGCTGGTCAGAATGGAATACCACAAATATGTGCACCAGGTTGCCATGATTTAGTCGATTTAATTTGTTGGCAAGATATTCCTGATAAATGGAAGAACCATCCACACCATGCCCATAATAGATTAATTAGTTCTGTCGTTTTAAACCCTGAAGAAAGGGAACAAGTGGCACAAGGCTTTATGCAACAGTTATCAAAAGCATTATCTGAAACTCATATGATTTTATCTTTAGGTGGGTGTGGAGAGTGGGATCGACCTGACGGTGGGCTTTATGATCCAGTTGGGTTAGATACTTTCATGCGAGCATGTAAAAAAGATTGCCCAAGTAATGTGGTGCTTCACGAGCTCAATTGTCACATAAATGATTTGGAATTCTCTAATAAGGCTTTAGAAATATTTGATGATATGGTTGATAGAGGAATTGTGGTTAAAGGTTTTATTGAATAGAAATGAGGATTAATAAATGAATTTAGAAGAAACTTATGCAATAGTAACTGGTGGAGCTTCTGGTTTAGGTGAGGCAACAGTTAGAGCGATAATTTCTGGTGGTGGTAAAGTTGCAATTTTAGATATGGACTCAATTCGTGGTAATGAATTAGTTAATGAATTGGGCACTTCCGCTATTTTTTGTAAAACTGATGTTACTAATGAAGGAGACGTTAAGTCTGCAATAGAGAAAACCATAGAAACTTTTGGTAAATTAAATGTAGCCATGAATTTTGCAGGGATTGCAATTGCAGTAAAGACCATTGGTCGAGATGGGCCACATGATTTGGATCTGTATAGAAAAGTTGTTGATGTAAACTTGAATGGGACCTTTAATGTTTGCCGTTTGGCTGCTCAGTATATTTCAAAAAATCAGCCCAATGAAAGTGGCTTAACAGGTCTGATTGTTAATACAGCATCGGTCGCTGGGTATGACGGTCAAAAGGGTCAAGCTGCTTATGCAGCGTCAAAAGCTGGTGTAATTGGATTAACATTACCAATGGCTCGAGATTTGGGAAGTTATGGAATTAGAGTGAATACAATCGCACCAGGCTTAATAATTACACCAATGTTGGCTTCCTTGCCAGACGAAGCGCAAGAAGCTTTATCAAGTCAACCTTTGTTGCCAAAGAGGTTGGGGAAACCATCTGAGATAGCACACCTGGCCTGTTTTATGATTGAAAATGAATATTTAAATGGTGAAGTAATTCGCTTGGATGCAGGAATTAGATTGCCATGAAGGGACCCTTAAGTTCTTTGAAAATTGTGGAATTTAGTGGATTAGGACCAGCCCCGCTAGCGGGGCAACTTTTAGCAGATCTGGGTGCTGATGTAATTACAATAGATCGAAAATCAGCTAAGGTAGATCCAAGTGAAATTAATCGACGAAATAAAAGATCAATTGCATTAAATCTCAAATCAAAAGAGGGACTAAAAGTTGTAAAAAAAATAATTGATAGCTGTGATGTGTTAATTGAAGGTTTTAGGCCTGGCGTTATGGAAAAGCTGGGAATAGCGCCAAGTGATTGTCATGATAGGCTAATTTATGGCCGAATGACTGGTTGGGGGCAGACTGGAACACTTTCAAAAACTGCAGGACATGACATAAACTACTTAGGAATAACGGGAGCCTTACACGCAATAGGAACTAATAAAACACCAATACCACCTTTAAATTTAGTTGCAGATTATGGAGGTGGTTCAATGTTCTTGATTTTTGGAATTTTGGCTGCGTTGTATGAAAGAACCTCTTCAGGAAAAGGGCAAACTGTCGATGCTGCAATGGTAGATGGTGTTCCAGCGATGATGGGTTTATTTCATCAATTTGTTGCTAATGGAAGTTGGCTTGATGGTGAGCGAGAGTCAAATTTGCTTGATGGGGGAGCTCCATTCTACCGCTGTTATAAATGTGCAGATGGAAAATTTATATCAGTTGGTGCTTTAGAGTCTCAGTTTTTTGCTGAATTGGGAAGGGTCATCGATCTTCCAGAAATTGATTTAAAAACGCAGAATGATCAAGAAACATGGTCATATAAAAATGAAACCTATGAAAATATTTTTAAATCAAAGTCTCGTGATGAGTGGTCTGAGATTTTTAAAGGTTCAGATGCTTGTGTTACACCTATCCTCACATTGGAAGAAGCGACAAAATACCAAGTCAATTCTGAGCGCGATGTTTTTTTTGAACAAGATGGTGTTCTGCAAGCCTCACCAGCGCCACGTTTTGATAGAACGCCTAGTGCAAAGCCATTTAGTATAAGGGCGCGTGGGGCTGATAATGAAGAAATTCTAAAAGAAATCGGTTTGGCACAAAAAGAAATAATAAATTTAAAGAATAACAATATATTAACTTAATTTTAATGAGGGCAATATGACTGAACAAACAAGCATAACTTTAGAAAGTAGACCAATTGGGCCACCAACTTTAGAAAATTTTGGGATAGCGAAAAGTTTACTTAGTGAAATACAAGATGGTCAGGTTCTGCTGAAAACTATCTATTTATCTCTTGATCCTTATATGCGGGGTAGAATGAATGCTGATAAATCTTACGCTGCACCAGTTCCTCTAGGTGGTATTCTGGAAGGAGAATGCGTTGCTGAAATAATCAATACCAAAAATTCGAATTATAGTGTTGGAGAGATTGTAGCTGCACGAATTGGTTGGGTTACCCACGCAATCTCTGACGGAGGCGATTTACGAAAAATTGACAATAGTATTGCTCCAATTTCAACAGCATTGGGCGTTTTAGGGATGCCAGGCCATACTGCTTGGACAGGATTGAATATTATCGGAAAAGCTCAGCCAGGAGAAACTGTAGTTATTTCTGCTGCCACGGGTGCAGTTGGAAGTTTGGCAGGTCAACTTGCAAAGGCTAAAGGAATGAGGGTTATTGGTGTTGCTGGTGGTTCTGAAAAATGCGCATTTGCAAAATCAGATTTAGGGTATGATGAATGCCTTGATCATAAGCTAGCCTCAGATGCCTCAGAATTAAGAAAATGGCTTTTGGATGCAGCACCAAGTGGTGTGGATGTTTATTTTGAAAATGTTGGAGGGAAAACTACAGAAGCAGTTTTACCAATAATGAATGATTTTGGCCGAATATCAGTTTGCGGAATGATTTCTTGGTATTCTGGTGTTGGCGTTGATGAGGCTATGCGCTTGCCTGGGGCTTGGCGCGCAATTTTGACGAAACGGTTGCAAGTTCGTGGCTTTATAGTTTGGGATCATAATAATGTATTCGATGAATTTTTATCGGAGGTGGCGCCGTTAGTAAAATCTAACAAAATCATTTACCGTGAAACTGTAACTGAAGGTATTGAAAACGCTCCAGAAGCTTTTATCAATCTTCTTAACGGTAAGAATTTTGGTAAACAATTGATTAAAGTAAGTTAAACCCCAGACATGATCAAGGAATTCAGACAACATAAATATAAAGTACCAAAAGATGCAGTTGACTTGACTTTGGTAAGGCATGGAGAAAGTTCAGCTGCCATACCAGGAAAGCCCTTTCCGTTACACAAAGGTCATGGTGATCCAGATCTGCATGTAAATGGAATATTGCAAGCCAAGGCGGTTAAACAGGCTTTGGAGAAAAAAAATTTCCAAAGTATCTATGCGACTGATTTAAAAAGAACACAGCAAACAGCAGAACCTTTAGCCACGTATTTAAATTTACCGATAACTATTGAAGCAGGACTTCGAGAGGTATATTTAGGTGCATGGGAAGGTGGGTTATTTCGAATGAAAGTGGCTTCTAAAGATCCTATGTATCAAGAGTTCTTAAGTCACCAGGAGTGGGGTAAAATTCCAGGAGCAGAAACTAATTCTATGATATTTCAGCGAGTTCAAAAATCGTTGGATTTAATTTATGCACGGCATCAGAATCAAAAGGTGCTAGCAGTACTTCATGGGGGAATTATTTCAGCCATAATGGCAATGGCTACAGGTAGTAACCCATTGGCATTTTTGGGATCCTCTAATGGTTCAATTAGTAGAGTAATTTTGGAAAGTGGTAAAATAACCTTACGAACTTATAATAGCTGTGAGCATTTGTAATTTAAATAAATGAATTCTTTTAAGGATGTTTAAATGGATCAAAAAATAATGCTAATAGTTGGGGCTGGTGACTATATAGGTTCTGCAATAGCTAGAAGATTTGCTAAAGGTGGGTTTACTGTTTGTCTGGGTCGAAGAAATGGTGAAAAGCTTGAACCAATTATAAAAGAAATAGAGAATCTTGGTGGTGTAGCTTATGGTTTCACGTTGGATGCCAGAAAAGAAGAAAACGTTGTAGAGATATTTAAGAAAGTAGAACAAGAAATAGGTAATATAGAGCTTGTTATTTTTAACGTGGGTGGAAATGTAGTTTTTCCAATTTTAGAAACGACTGCTAGAGTATTTCGAAAAGTATGGGAAATGGCAACTTATGCTGGGTTTCTAACAGGTAGAGAGGCAGCTAGATATATGGTGCCCCGTAAAAAAGGTTCTATTTTTTTTACAGGAGCAACAGCTAGTTTAAGGGGAGCAACAGGTTATTCAGCTTTTGCTGCTGGTAAAGCAGGGTTGCGAGGAGTTGCTCAAAGTATGGCTCGCGAGCTTGGACCTGAAAATATTCATGTAGCTCATCTTATAATTGATGCAGGAGTTGATACTGCATTTGTAAGGGAAAGAATAAAAGCCGCAGGCCTTGATCCAGACACTTTAGCCTCAGATACCTTAATGAATCCTGAATCAGTAGCAGAAGCTTATTGGAATATGTATCATCAAAAACGTGATGGATGGACTTTTGAAATGGATATTCGGCCATTTGCAGAGAACTGGTAAAACAGATTTATATTATTGCTGAGTAAAAAGCATTCGACTTTTAAACCAGCTATTTTATTATCTAATAAATTTTACTTAACGTTTTAATTGTGCTGGAATTGTTTGTCGTAATTCAAATTTTAGAACTTTGCCAGTTGCTGATCTTGGTAAATTTGAAACGCCTACCATAAACGATGGTATTTTATATTTTGCTAAATTTTTAACGCAATGAGCTGTCATGTCTTCATAAGTTAACGTTTTACCATCGTTAAAACTAATCACGGCGCATCCTACCTCGCCCCATTTTTCATCAGGGACGCCTATAACTGCTACCTCATTAATTTCTTCAAGTTCATAAAGTACATTTTCAATTTCTGCTGGATATACGTTCTCTCCTCCAGAAATATACATGTCCTTTAATCTATCTTCGATAAATATATAGCCCTTTAGATCTTTTTTTCCTATGTCCCCTGTTTTGAACCACCCATCAACGAAACTATCTTTATTTGCCTCAGGCCTATTCCAGTATCCAGGTGTCACAGCGGGGCCCTTCATTTGTATCTCACCCAACACATCAGGTGGGGCTTCATTGCCTTTTTCATCCACGATTCTTATTTGATTTCCCATTAATGGCCTGCCTGCACTACCAACCATATCAATCACATCGTCATGAAGTAGGAGACATCCAGTGCCACTTGTTTCAGTCATGCCCCAACCTTCTTGCAAGCACACTCCACGTTTGTTCCACCATTTTACTAAAGAAACAGGAACAGTTTCAGCACCTGAAAATGCACCAATAATATTGGAAAAATCTGTTTTTTCGGCAAGTTCGTTGCCTTTCAGAGCATTGTAAGCAGCAGGTACTAAAAATATGTGCGTTACTCCAAAGGCTTTATTTCCAAGTGTTCTTAGAACCATATCGGGATCAAACATTCTCATTACTACGAGGCAACCACCAATATAGATCATTGGACAGCAAGAAACGTTGACTGCGGCAATATGAAATAATGGCATGACCACTAAGCTAACGCAATCACGTGTAGTACGCCCCGCACTCATCCCACCAACGGCTGAAAAAAGCATCATTCCATGAGTTATTATAACCCCTTTGGGTCTGCCAGTAGTTCCAGATGAATACATTAGCATGCATTGTTCATCCAACGTTTGTTCAATCATTTCATGCATAGGCGTTGAAGAGGATATCCCTTTTTCATAATCTGTATCCCCGCCAACACCATCTAACATAATTGTGTTTGGTACATTTGTTTGGCGATGAACATCTCGCCACACCATTTCTAGAGAGGTGTCAACAAACACCAATTTGGGAGTGCTATCATTAATGATAAAAGTTAACTCTGTTGCTGTTAAACGAAAGTTTAAAGCAACTGCTATTGCACCTATTCTCCAACATGTGAAAATAATTTCCACAACATCTGTAGAATTAAATGCAAAATATGCGACCCTATCCCCTTTAGTTATTCCCAGGCTTTGAAGATGGTTAGCTAACCTACCTACTCGATCATTCATTTCTGAATAAGTGTAATGCCTATTACTTGCCAAGTCTATTGATGCCAACTTATCAGGCATTGCCATACTATGCTGTGTTATCCAATCATTTACACTGTAATCGCTCAAATACCCGTCCCCTCGTTTATTTGAGATTATGTTCAATCTCATTCTGTTTTACAAAAAAGATAATCTTGCGTCTACGTTAGGTCAATTAATTTCAAAATTTCAAAATAAATAAGTTTTCTTATTTATTCGCAGGTATTATCTTTCCTATATTTTCTCCAAAACCTATCTTATAAGACCCTCCGTCAGCAGCACCACTCATTCGGATAATGTCACCATCCTCCAAAAACGTTCTAGTCTCTGAACCTTGAAGTTGAATAGGATTTTTCCCACCCCAACTAAGTTCTAACATAGAGCCATATTGATGTTTTTCAGGACCTGAAATAGTCCCAGATCCAAGTAAATCTCCACAACTCATGGCACAACCACTGGAGGTGTGATGGGCTAATTGTTGTGCAGATGAGTAATACATTTCAGAATAATTTGTTTTAGTGATCTCATTAGATCCGCTGCTGCTATTAGTTTCAATTGATACGGATAAATCAATATTATATAGCATTGGCCCTTTTTCTTCCAAATATTTTAACAAGGGCACTTCACGTTTTGGCGTGAATTTTCTAAAGGGTTCCAGCGCTGCCTTTGTTACTATCCAAGGACTTATAGTAGTTGCTGTAGCTTTAGCTTGGAAGGGGCCCAAAGGTTGATACTCCCAAGCTTGTATGTCTCGAGCTGACCAATCATTTAAAATGACATAACCAAATATCATATCATCTGCTTCTTGAGTTGTCAGCGTCGTGCCTATGTCAGTGTTTGTGCCAACAATTGCTCCCAGCTCTAATTCAAAATCAAATCTTTTCGAGGGTCCAAAATAAGGTATATCTTCTGTTGGTGGTTTAAGTTGTCCAGTAGGTCTTTTTACATCAGTACCAGAAACAATAACGGTTGATGCCCTTCCATTGTAACCAATTGGTATGTGTAACCAATTGGGTGGCAACGCATTTTCAGGACCACGAAACATTGTGCCAACATTTTTTGCATGATGATAACTAGCAAAGAAATCTGTAAATTCTGATATGACAAATGGCATATGTAAGATACAATCTTTTTGAGGAATTAATGAATTTTCTAAAATGGATTTAGTTTCAGCGATTGCTTCGTCAAAGTTTTCTTTTAATAGGTCGGTTAGATTTTTTCTAAACAAGGCCCAGGTTTCTGGCCCTAATTCCATGAAAGAATTCCAATATGGCTCATTGAATACTTTCTCACTTTTTGAAGGTTCTAAGATTTCTAGTTCTTCTAGTGATGTCACGTCTAGCACCATATCACCAATGGCCACACAACAATGTGGGTCACTATCTGAAACTGTAAAAACGCCATAAGGTAGATTGTTTAAAGGAAAATCTGTTTGCTTTGTGTTGGCAGATTCTATCCAAGATCGTATTAAAGTCATCGAAGCGCTCTCTTAATTGTTTAATTTATTAATAAAGTTTAAACCACTTAATCATTATTAATTTTTGATGAGAAGTTCTTTTTTAATGATGACCAACAATCGATGTAATCATCCTGAATGGGTGCCTCTTTTGCAGCAAAAGAGGTTAAATGTTGTGGAAACCTAGTTTCAAACATGAAACTCATTGTGTTTTGCATCTTTTGTGGGATCAGCTCAGAGTTTGTTGCTTTTTCGAAAGCATCCATGTCTGGTCCATGAGGTAACATCATATTGTGAAGACTCATTCCACCTGGGGCAAAGCCTTCGGGTTTAGCATCGTAGATGCCATGAATATTTCCCATTAACTCTGACATTATATTTTTATGGTACCAGGGGGGGCGAAATGTATTTTCTGCAACACTCCATCTGTCTCGGAATAGAACGAAGTCTATATTGGCAGTCCCTTCTACACCTGATGGGGCAGTTAAGACTGTAAATATTGATGGGTCTGGATGATCAAAAAGCAATGCGCCCACAGGAGAGAATGTTCGCAAATCATATTTACATGGAGCATAGTTTCCATGCCAAGCTACTATATCTAAAGGTGAATGATCTATTTCGGTAGTATGAAATTGTCCGCACCATTTTATTGTTACTATAGATGTTATTGATTTGTCCTCAAATGCAGCAATAGGTGTTTTGAAATCACGGGGGTTTGCTAAGCAATTTGCACCAATTGGGCCTCTATTTGGCAGATCAAATTTAGCACCATAATTCTCACAAACAAATCCGCGTGCTGGCCCATTTAAAATTTCAACCTTAAACAGTAATCCCCTGGGTATAATTGCAATTTCTTGTGGTTCTAGGTCAATAATCCCCATTTCGGTAAAAAATCTTAATTGTCCTTCTTGAGGAACAATTAAAAGCTCGCTGTCCGCAGAGTAAAAATATTCATTCTCCATATTCTCAGTTGCCACATATATGTGTGCAGCCATACCAACTTGAGTATTAACATCACCAGCAGTTGTCATTGTACGCATGCCATTTATAAAATTGGTTTTTGCATCACTTGAAATTGGGTTCCATCTGTATTGACCAAGACTAATGATATCATCCAAAATATGTGGTGCTGATTTCCAAAAAGGCATCTCTATTTTTTTAAACCGGTTTGTATGCTTAACGGAAGGTTGAATTCTATAACACCAACTTCTTTCATTTTTTCCTCTTGGCGCAGTGAATGGTGTGCCTGATAATTGCTCAGCATAAAGGCCGTAAGGACATCTTTGTGGTGAGTTTTGTCCCTGGGGTAGGGCTCCATCTAAGGCCTCAGTTTCAAAGTCATTTCCAAACCCAGACATATAAGACTTAGAATTAGATTTCATAATAAGCTCCTTATTTTCCACCTTTTTATCGTTGCAAATGCAACGAAGTCAAGGTTGTGGCTTTTCAATTTTACTTTTGCATGCTAAGTCTGCCTCTTTATTGGAAGATTTAAAATGCAATTATTGGCGAATAATCTACGTGGTAAAGGTTTGAGGTTTTCACCTTCAAAACCTGTATCTAGTGACTCAAAAAATGTAAAAAAATTAATTTCAAAATGCCCTATGTATGCTCAGACACCTCTTCATGAGTGCGCTGATTTAGCAAATTTATTAGGTATTGGATCATTACATATAAAAGATGAGCGACCTCGGATGGGCTTGGGAAGTTTTAAAGCTCTTGGTGCCACGTATGCTATTGCAAAAATGGCAGCAAAAAGCCCTTTGATAAATGATGAACCTGAAAAAACCCTTAGAGGTAAAACATTTATCACAGCTAGTGCAGGAAATCATGGAATGTCAGTAGCTGCTGGCGCAAGAATTTTTGGAGCGAATTCTGTCATTTATCTTTCTGAAACGGTTCCAAAGGAATTCGCTGGAAGGCTTCGAGAAAAAGGTGCCAAAGTTATAATTGAAGGAGCAGACTATGAGGCGAGTATGCAAGCTGCTGCTGAATGTGCAGAATTGGAAGGGTGGATCTTACTTTCGGACAGTACTTGGGAGGGTTATTCCACAGGTTATGATGTAATGGAAGGTTATCTAATGATGCCTGAAGAGGCCTTCATACAAATGCCTATTTCACCAACTCATATTTTTTTGCAAGCAGGTGTAGGAGGATTAGCTGCCGCAGTTACCGCTTCTGTGAGATCTAATTGGGGCATATCTCCAAAAATAATAGTAGTAGAGCCCTCAGAAGCTCCCGCTATAATGGAAAGTATAAGAGTTGGGAAACCTGTTTATGCAGAAGGGGGTGTCTCAATTATGGGCCGTCTGGATTGCAAGGAACCATCTCATTTAGCATTATATTGTTTAGCTAAAGAAGCCGACTTTTTTATGACTCTAACTGATAGTGAGGTTCTAGAATCTATTGAAGGGTTAGATAAGTATGGTTTATTGACGTCTGCTTCTGGTGGAGCTGGTTATGCTGGATTAGTAAAGGCTCTGACGACTCATAACTGTGATTTAGACTCGGACTCCCATGTTTTATTGTTTTTATCTGAGGGCGCAACAGATGATTGATTTTGAAGAATCAGAATATCAATTGCGAACTGAAAAAGTTCAAAAAATTATGTTTGAAAAAAAACTTGATACAATCTTACTCTGTACGGAACCAGAGGTTAGATATTTTACAGGTTTTAGGAGTCTATTTTGGCAAAGCCCAACAAGGCCATGGTTTGTTGTGATCCCAAAAAATGGAAAACCTATTGCAATAATTCCTGAAATAGGGCGTGACCTTATGGAGAGAACCTGGATCGATCAAATAATTACCTGGCCATCACCGCGACGAGAAGACGAGGGAATTTCATTACTGGTAGGTGTATTGAAGGAAGCCAAAGCTATAGGTCTTTTAATGGGAGAAGAAGCGTCATTAAGAATGCCACTTAGCGATTTTGAAGAGTTGAAATCTAGAATCAATGGATCGTTTTATGATTGTAGCAGTATTATAAAACAAGTTAGGTTGATAAAATCAGAAGCTGAAATACTTACGATAAAAAACATTTGTGCAATTGCCAGTAGGTCATTTGATCGTGCGAGTGAATTATTCTATTGTGGCCAGCCTTTGAATGAAGCCTTTAGAGAATTTAAGATAGCATTGTTAAAGGAAGGTGCTGAAGAAGTTCCATATTTAGTAGGTGGCGCTGGAGCTGATGGGTATGCAGACGTTATCTCACCCCCAAGTGCAAAGCCATTAGAGGTTGGTGATGTGTTGATGTTGGACACGGGCTCTACGTTAAGGGGATATTTTTGTGACTTTGATAGAAACTGGGCAATTGGAAGAGCAAGTGACCTGGCTAAAAGCGCATATTCCAAATTACATCATGCTACTGAAGTGGCACTAACAGAAATTCGACCAGGAATGACTTGTGAGCAAGCGTTCATATTAATTAATAATGCTTTAGGTGGCGGTAGCTCGGATATAGGTAGAATGGGGCATGGTTTAGGCATTCAGTTGACGGAATACCCATCTTTAATGTTGAATGATAAAACTGTTTTATTGGAAAATATGGTAATAACCATTGAACCTAGTATGTCATATGGCGAAGGATTAATGATGGTTCATGAAGAAAATATTTGTATAAGAGATGGCAAACCTGAGCTTTTAACCAAACGTGCTGCGAATGAGCTACCTATAATAAGTTAAATAATGCGAGGTGTATTTTGTCTGATTTTGTTTTGGAAAATTTTCTTCCCTATCAGTTGAGTATACTAGCTAATAGAATTAGCAAAGATTTTTCTAAAGAATACATCTCTAGATTTAATCTGAATAATGCTGAATGGCGAATTATAGCGCATCTTAGCCAAGCAAACGAAGCAATAAGCATTAGAGAAATCTACTCTAAAGTTGATTTAGAAAAATCAAAAGTTAGCAGGGCTGCTTCGAGACTAAATTCGCGAAAAATACTGACAAAAACTACGAATGTTAAAGATAAAAGATTAATAGATTTAAAATTAACAATAGAAGGAAACAAGATCGTCAAAAAAATGACGAAGGTGGCAAAAGATTTCGAATCTGAGGTTTTAATAAAAATTGAAAACCCTGATTACTTCAGAAAAATCCTTGTTTCAATAATAAAAGATCAAATTATTTAATCCAAAGTGAACGCTGGAGCGTAATTATTTTGACTTGAAAATATCTAAGCAATCTTAAAAAGGTTTGATTTGAAAAAAATACTCATTTTGGGAAGTGCGCCTGACGCTATAAGGGCAGCAGACTTTGACATAAATTCATTTACTTCAATCGTTGCCATTAATAATGCTTGGAAAATAACTCCAAGATGGACGCATTCAATATTCCCAACGGATTTTCCATTTGAAAAGAGGCCGAAAGAAAATCCAAAACAAACACTTCATACAGCACAAGAGTATGTACCAATTCAAAATAATTATGGTGGGTTTTTGTATGCTGGAGGAACGATGGCATTCACAGCCGCTTATTGGGCATTAGGTTACTTAAATCCTGACTTTATAGCATTTCTGGGTTGTGATATGGTTTACGAAGGTACCAATACCCATTTCTATGGTTCTGGTACAGCTGATCCATTAAGAGTAGACCCCTCACTTAGATCAATTGAAGCTAAAGCTAATAGATTTGAATTTTTTGCCAATAAAGAGGGTTGTTCAGTAGTAAATATTTCTGAAAAAGATGTGAGCCGGCTCACATACCAGAAAGTTGGGATCTCTGAGCTGAACGATTGTCAGTTCTCAGATCGTAATTTAAATAGTACTATTGTCACAAAAGCATTGGAGATGGAAAAAAAATTAGATTACTTTGTTGCAAGTGGCAAATATTGGAAAGAAACTCATACATTTGATTTGGCAAAAATTGATGATTTAGATCAATTATGGCTAAATTGTTTTCTGAAAAATTAGAGAATTAGTGATGACATTTAATAAGATTATAACTTGGATCCTTTTTTATTCATGTACATTGGTAGCGACTAGTAATGCTTTAATTTGGGAAATAGATTCTAACTGGTATAAAGCGCTTTTAGCTCCAGAGTTTGCACCTCCCAATTGGTTATTTGGGCCTGTTTGGACTATTTTATATATTTTGATCGCAACTTCTGCATATCGTTTTGTATTTATGAAAAGTGCAAATATAAAACCTATTTTGTTGGGTTTTTGGGCTCTGCAAATGACACTAAATACAATTTGGGTTTCTATTTATTTTGGTGCAAAAGATCTTTTTAGCGCACTTATAGTGATAATAATTTTATGGTTATGCATTCTGATTTTGTTAATTTTAAGTTGGCGGGTTGATAGAATATCTAGCTTTCTTTTAATGCCTTATCTATTATGGATAAGCTTTGCGACCATATTAAATGCCTCGTATTGGTATTTAAATTAAATAACTATTAACACCTAGTAAAAATTTACTGAGGCTACACTTAGATCAGCTTTATGATCACGGCCATAAGCAACTAAACCAATACTTTTTAAAGAAGTTGGATTAATTTTTTTCCTTAAAAAACTACCAGACCTTTTAAAGGTTTTGAATGGAATTTTAATTTCTTCCCAGTCAGAAGTAACGGAAAATTCTGCCTGATAGTATTGCCATGGTAAAATGGTTCCAGCTGTACGAATATGTAGATAATAAGTAGTATTATTTCCCTTGGCATTTATCACTATTCCTTTGATATTTTTTGTTAGTGGCTCTGCCAGTTTTATACGAGCTTGAATAAACCCACCATTATTTTGAGTACTAACAATACCAGTTAGATTTATGAAATTTAGTTTATTTTCCTTATTAAAAGAAATTTTGCCAGTAGAAACACCACCCATAACTTGGTCACTAAAAAACTCCCATCTTTTCTCTGGTTGAATGTCGAACTTTTCTAACATTAATTCTTCAGCCTTAATAGAATGAGAAAAAAAGAAAACCATAATTATGATTAATGTTTGTTTACTCAATATTTTTTTCATAAATTTATTTTATATCCTCAGTTGAAGGGTCTTGTTCTTTACCTAGTTCACCAATAATTAATGGCAGTAACTCTGTAGATTTATCAATTTTTGATGGAATTTCTGTTTCCATCCATTCTAGTGTATCAAAAGCCTTACATTGCTCACATATTGGTAACCATTCTTTATAGATATTATTACATTTCGTACAGGTCCACATTGGACCATATTTTGCTCCCAATGCTTTTGCTAACCAACCTCGAACTACTGCTTCTGCCGCGCCAGTTCCACGTTCGACCGCTGCCATGATTGTAAGAGATCGAGCGGTAGGGCTTGTCTCTGCTAGTTCTCCCATAATTTTTCGAGCACCAGTATAGTTTTCGGCGGCCAGCGCTAATTCTGCTTCTAACATTATTACTTCAGGTGTGTCCTTATGTACTTTAATCCATGGTTTAAAACGATTAAAACGCTCATTGGCACTTTCTGATGGTTCTAAATTTGCGAAAGCAGCGGCCAAATCAGGGTGCGGTAACTTATCCCAAGCCTTACGTAATATATTAGTTGCGAGGCGTTTTTTCCTATTTTTCATGTGAATTGATGCTGTTAAAACAGCTGCGGGTATCAACTCTGGTGAAGCTTTATTTGCATTAATTGCCGCAGTGATAGAATTCTCTCCAGAATCTTCCTTTGCCGTTGCAAGATTCAATATTGCATTTCTACGAATAAAAATATCTTTGGGCAGTAGACCTGATTTATATTTAGTGTTTAAAGTTTTTTGTGCACCAGTCCAATTGTTTTTTTCTACTTGTAACTCAAAAAGGGTAGTTAAAACCGTGTTGTCTTTGGGTTTTATTGAGTTGGCTTGGTGCGCTAATTCTAAGGCAGATTCTTTATCACCATCTTCTAATTTTTGCTTCATTATGCCCAGAATTCCCACAAATTTTGTCTTTTCTTGATTTATGAGTGCTTTATAGAATCTTAGTGCTTCCTTGCGATCTCCAGATTGTTCAGCGGCTTGGGCACTTAATAGATTTGTTACTTCGGGTTTTCCTAATAGTTTATTGGCACGGTAAGCTTTAATTGTTGCAGTCCTATTTTCACCTAAAGCTAATGCAATCATACCATCAGATAGAGCTTGAAAACCCTTTTTTTCTCTACTTCTATCAAAATAACGAGAGATAGCAGTTTCATCACCATTTAGAAAACGGTAAGTGGCAATTAAAAAATTGCAGATCTTAAACACCAACCAGATGACAATAAGGCCAACTACCGCTGCAATTATGACAGCAATTGGTGAAAACGTTATTTCAATATTTGACAATATAATTTGGAACTCATCGTTGGTTTTTGCGAACTGAGTTACAGCAAAGGAAAAAACACTTACTATGCTAATGAATATTATTATGTTAATTATTGATTTAATCATTGGTTTCGCGCATTTCAGTAATCTTAACGAAGATCTTGTCTAACTCAACTTTAGTTTTGTAAGTTATTTGTGCCTCTATCATCCAATTATACATGGATTTTTTTGCATCTTCAGGTAAACTTTTTAGCTCTTTTATTGCATCACCTAAGTTATTTAATTTTAAACTTTTTTCCGTTCTAGAAAGAATGGCATCGATACTATCTCCAGAAATAGGTTTTAAGGAACGAGTTGTTATATGTGTTTTAAAAAATACTATGACTTTTTGTGATAATTTATTCTTATCATTTTTTGAATGGATTTTCTTTAATGCACTTCTAGCTTCCTTAGGAAAGCTTTCACGAAGCTTTTCTAAGGTTTTTACGCCAATGAACGCATTTTCTCGTATGTCTTCTGGTAAAATTATATTTAATTCGGTTGCTATGTTAGAAAGCGAAACTCCAAAGGGTTTTCCTTGAGAAAATGCTGAGATAATACCATTAAAATCTAGTGAGAGATTATTTTTGAATTTATTATTTTGTAGTTTCTTTTCTAAGGTCTTTATTGTCGCCTCAGTTTTTTCAATTGCCAAAATTAATTTGTTACTTTCTACTTCAATTCTTTGCCCCTCAAGAACCTTTTTGTTATCAAGACTGACGACATCAGTTTTTTTGGTATTTTCAGGAACAGTATTAACTTTTTTTGAGATAGTTATTTTATTGATTTTTTCTGCCAAATCTTGGTTTTGTTCGGACAGATATGCATTTGCTTTTAACACCTCATTTAGGTTCTTATTGATATTTTCTATTTTATCATTTTGATCATTCACCAAAGTGTTTGCCAAATTTACTTGAAAAGTCTCTAATTGTTGTTCTATTTCTTTGAATTGGGCTCTGTCATTAATTTTAGTTTGCTGGGCTTGGTAATAGTATAATCCTATTAATACGAAGAAAAATATTGCTGAAAGCAACCATTTAATATTACTGGTAATAATATTATTCTTAAATGTTTTAGGTAATTCTGGATTGGTTTCTTTAGGTGTTGAGTTTTCCAATTTTTTCGTTTCAGAACCTTTTAAAGGTTCTAAGGTTTCATCCAAGGGCTCCTTTTGTACCTTTGGTTTGGACACCTTATTTTTTTTCTTAGAGTTGCTTGCAGTAGCTGGACTTTTATTGGCCACAGTAATGAACTCCTGTAAAATCCATTTTTAATTTATAGTCATTTTTGAAGTAAGATAAAACTTCAAGCTTAAGTCTACAAGTCATGTTATTTTATCGGCACCTTCATTAAACTTTTTACCATACTTTCGGCTGTTGGTTTGGGCGTCACTCTAATATTTTGAAAACCCTGTTTTTGTAAAACGTCTTTGATATTTTTGCTTAGGCATAAAAATTCTAGATTTGAAAATCGTATGTCCTGGAGTTGCCTAGCAATTGCTGAAGCTGTATCAGCTGAGAATACCGTTATTAAGCATTTTTCTTTGGATTCTAACAAGGATTTGGTTATTTTATTAATTTNTTTAGGTTCTTGTTCATATATGATGGTTTCTTTGATGTTTATATCTTCCTTAGATAGATATTTTTTTAGGTTAAATGTGACATACTTACCTCTTAAATAATGATAATCTTGATTGGATATTTTTGGGAATTTTTTTATTAGTTCTTGGACATTAAAGCCCAGGCATTTTGCATTTAAACCCAATTTTTTTGCAGTTTCTGTTGTTTTAAGACCCACACAATAACATGAAAAGGCCTCTTTATAATCGCATTCCCAACTGAATAATGCATTTTCAGATGTGAAGATTAAAATAGTAGATGTGGTGATTTTAGGATTTATGGTTAAATTTATTATTTTGGAAATTGGTGATAATATAATATCATTTTTTTTAATTTTAGCATCAATTAATTGCTGATTAAACCTTTTAGCTTGTCGTGCTGGCCGAGTTATGATGATAAATTCATTTGTCATGTTTATATTTAACGGGATTGCAGGTAGCAACGCAACGATGTAACCGTTTTTAAATGATAACAATGCTTGGAATAGAAAGTAGCTGTGATGATACAGCAGCTTCGGTTGTCCGTGAAATTCATGGTGGCCAACCCTTAATCTTATCAAATGAGGTTATAGGACAAAATGAATTACATCAGGATTTTGGTGGGATNGTGCCAGAAATTGCTGCAAGGGCTCATGTTGAGAAATTAGATGTTGTAACAGAATTGGCGTTAGAAAATGCTAATTTAACTTTGTCAGATATAGACGCAATTTCAGTTACGGCAGGCCCAGGACTTATCGGTGGCGTTTTATCGGGAGTAATGTTTGCTAAAGGCTTGGCAGCAGGTTTGAGTTTACCGCTGATTGGTGTGAATCACCTAGCAGGCCACGCTTTGACCCCACGCTTAACAGAGCAATTAAGTTTTCCTTATTTAATGCTNTTAATTTCTGGAGGACATTGTCAATTTCTTATTGTGAAAAGTGCAGAAGAGTTTGTTAGGCTTGGCGGAACAATAGATGATGCNCCTGGTGAGGCTTTTGACAAGGTTGCTAAAGTTTTATGTCTGGAGCAACCAGGTGGCCCTTCAATTGAAAGAGCAGCAAAGCTGGGAGATCCTAATACATTTTCTTTACCTAGGCCGTTATTAGAAAGAAAAGATTGTAATTTGTCCTTTTCTGGTCTGAAGACTGCGGTCATTCGTCTAAAGGATAATATAGTATCAGAGGATGAAACATTATCTAAGGTGCAACAGCAAAATATATGTGCTAGTTTTCAACAAGCAGTTTCAGACGTTTTGTTGAAAAAAACAGAATTTGCTATAGCAAGTTTCAAACAGAAGATGGGGTTTTTCCCAAAATCATTTGCAGTTGCAGGTGGTGTTGCAGCAAATTCAGAAATAAGGCTAAAATTGGAAAACTTGTGTGAAGAAAAAAACATTATATTTTCAGCTCCACCAATAAAACTATGTACTGACAATGGTGCGATGATTGCATGGGCTGGCATAGAATTATTAAAAGTCGGAAAAGTTGATAATATGAGTTTAAAAGCTAAACCAAGATGGCCCTTGGATGTAATTAGTCCACCTATGCTTGGATCTGGAAAGAAAGGTGCAAAAGCATGAGTGATATTGGAGTAGTAGGGGCTGGATCCTTTGGCACAGCATTGGCCATTTCATTATCAAATGAAAATAATAATGTTACTTTGTGGGCTAGATCAAAATCGCAAATTGAGGAAATGCGTGAGTCCAATGAAAATAAGAAATTTTTACCAGGAATTAAGCTCCCAAAAACATTAGATCCTACCATGGATTTTAAAGATTTAAATAAGTGTGAGGTAATTCTCTTAGCAATACCAACACAAAGTTTGAGTAATTTTTTTACATCCCACATTATCGAAGCAAGTGATGTACATATAGTTGCTTGTTGCAAAGGTGCTGAGCTTGAAACTGGGGATCTTCCAACTGAAATAATAAAAAGGTATTTGCCCAAAAATGAGATTTTGGTGTTAACTGGTCCTGGGTTTGCTAAAGAATTAGCTTCAGGTAAGCCTACTGCCATGACTCTGGGTTCGAAACTACCAAAAAATAATATTCAGAAAATGCTCTCTTCAAAAACATTACGTTTGTATCAAAGTAATGATTTGGTTGGAGTTCAATTAGGAGGAGCTTTGAAAAACGTCATAGCCATAGCTTGTGGGATGGTAATTGGTGCTGGTCTTGGTGAAAGTGCACGCGCATCACTAATGACACGAGGATTTGCAGAAATGATTAGGTTTGCTAAAGAAAAAGGCGCTAATCCAGATACTTTGATGGGGCTTTCTGGTTTTGGGGATTTGTCATTGACTTGCAATTCTACCAAGTCACGGAATTTTTCCTATGGCTTTTCCCTTACATCTGAAACTGGGTTAAAAGTTTCTGATACAGTTGAGGGAATTAAAACTTCTCATATTATAGCTAAACAAGCTCGTAGTGTAGGGATTGAGATGCCTATAACTCAAATGGTCTCTCAAGTTTTAAAAAATGAATTATCCACAAAAAAAGCTATCGAACAGCTTTTATCCAGGCCTTTGAAATATGAAATTTGAATAATGAGGGCTAAACGATTAGCCCTCATTATTAAGATCAATATCGATAATGCTCAGGCTTAAATGGACCTTCAGAAGAAACACCAATATAATCAGCTTGATCTTCTGTTAATTCAGTTAGCTTGACGCCAATTTTTGCAAGATGCAAACGGGCAACTTTTTCATCAAGATGTTTAGGTAAAATATAAACTTCATTCTTATATTCATCACTTTTAGTCCACAATTCAATTTGTGCCAAAACCTGATTGGTAAATGATGCAGACATTACAAATGAAGGGTGACCTGTGGCATTTCCAAGGTTCAACAAACGACCCTGTGATAACAAAATCATACGATTACCAGACGGCATCTCATACATATCAACTTGATCTTTGATGTTTGTCATTTTTAAGTTGCGCAAATTAGCCACTTGGATTTCATTGTCAAAGTGACCAATATTCCCAACGATTGCCATATCTTTCATTTCACGCATGTGCTCGATACGAATAATATCTTTATTACCAGTAGTCGTTATGAAAATATCAGCACTAGAGACGGCTTCTTCTAATGTAATAACTTCGAACCCATCCATAGCTGCTTGTAGTGCGCAGATTGGATCAACTTCTGTAACCTTTACTCTGGCTCCAGCGCCACTTAGTGAGGCGGCCGACCCTTTTCCAACATCCCCATACCCACAAACAACTGCCGTTTTACCGGCCATCATTGTATCTGTGGCACGGCGAATACCGTCAACTAAAGACTCTTTACAGCCGTATTTATTATCAAATTTTGATTTAGTAACAGAGTCATTCACATTGATAGCAGGAAAAGGCAGCTGCCCATTTTGCATTAATTCATATAAACGGTGAACACCTGTTGTTGTTTCTTCTGAAACACCTTGGATTTCATCACGCGTTTTTGTAAACCAGCCTGGGCTTTCCGCCATACGCTTTTTAATTTGAGCAAAAACTGCTTCTTCTTCTTCTGATGTTGGAACATCAAGTAAGTTAGTCTCACCTGCCTCAACCCGTGCACCCAAAAGAACATAAAGCGTGGCATCTCCACCATCGTCCAAAATCATATTCGCACCATCTTCAAACATGAAAGATTTATCTAAATAATCCCAGTGCTCAACTAGTGTCTGACCTTTGATTGCAAATACGGGAACACCTGATTCAGCTATAGCTGCAGCAGCATGGTCTTGCGTAGAATAAATATTACAAGAGGCCCAGCGCACATCTGCACCTAGTGCAGTCAATGTTTCAATTAACACAGCTGTCTGAATGGTCATGTGCAAAGAGCCAACAATACGCGAACCTGTAAGTGGCTTACTATTTCCAAATTCTTCTCTTAATGCCATTAGACCAGGCATCTCAGTTTCAGCAATATTCAATTCTTTTCGTCCAAAACTGGCTAAAGAGATATCTTTGACTATATAATCGTTTTTCACTTAACTATCCTTTGACTTATTATTCCATGGGCGTCTAACATTGCAATCGATGCGGAGCAAGTGAGTTATTGCTTCTGTATCAAAAGATAATTGGAAAAAAAGTTAAAAATGATGAAAAATTTAAAACCACCTCGTGCTTGGCAAAAAATGCTCTCTGGGCGAATATTAGATTTATTAGATCCCTCTCCTGTGGACATAGAAATTGAAGATATAGCGCATGGGTTGTCTTTCTTNGCACGCTGGAATGGTCAAACNGTTGGAGATTATCCTTATTCTGTGGCAGAGCACTCAATCTTGGTTGAGAAAATTTATAGTTATTTAAATCCAGACATATCAGTAANATGGAAATTAATTGCCCTTCTTCATGATGCCCCTGAATATGTTATTGGAGATATGATTTCTCCTGTTAAGTCTAAAGTTGGCCCTGGTTACGAAGAATTAGACAATAGACTTATGTCAGCAATTCTTTTGAGGTTTGGTTTGCCCTCCTTAATACCAATAAAAATTAAAAAGGGTATCAAGCAAGCTGATAAAATATCTGCTTGGTTGGAAGCCGTACAAATTGCAGGTTTTGATGAATTAGAAGCCAGTAAAATCTTTGGCGTTCCAGATAAAAATTTGAGAAATATTTTTTCAATAACTTTGCGTTCACCTAAATTAGTCCGTAGTTCTTTTGAAGAAAAATTTTCAAAGTTACTGGAACAGTATAACTAAAAATTATCTTTTAATTTTCTGATTTCTTCAAATACTTCTGCATTTGATTTGTCTTTCATGTTTAAATTTTCTCTAATTATGGTATCTGAGACTCTCAAAAATGGATTAGTATCTAATTCAATTTTTAAGTTGGTAGGGATAGTAGAAATATTGGCTTTTCTTAGTNCTTCAATGGTTTTAACTCTTTCCTTTAAAAGCTCATTTGAAGGATCAATACTTAAACTAAACCGAGAATTAGCTAATGTATATTCGTGTGAGCAATAGATTGTTGTTTGTTCTGGAAGTTTCATAAGTTTTTGAAGACTTTCCCACATCATATAAGGCGTGCCTTCAAACAGTCTACCACAACCTAATGCGAATAAAGTATCACCTGAAAATAATGTATTATGAGATGGTAAATAAAAGTTTATCATGTCGATGGTATGGCCGGGAGTATGAATAATTTCTACACTTTGATCTGCAAAAACGAATTTATCATCTTGAGTTAACTCAAGATCTAACCCTTCGATATGATGTGATACCAATTTGGGGCCATACACAAACGCACCTGTTTTTGTTTTTAATTCTAATAGACCTTCGGTATGATCTGGATGATGATGAGTGATCCAAATTTCAGTTAGGGACCAGTTTTTATCTTCTAAGGCTTTAATCGCTTTGGCAGCATCACCTACGTCAACACAGGCTGTTTTCTTTGAATTTGGATCATGAATAAGGACCCCATAATTGTCAGAACCGTAGGAGTATTGGTGAAATAAAAGTTTTGTCATTAAGTTCTCTTTTTTACAAATTACTTACTATAAAGTGCCCAGACTCACTGGTGCTTGAATCGTATCTTAGTTAAACTACACAAAAAATAGGAGTTCAATTATGAAATTGATGAGTTTTATTAAAGATGGTGTTACTGGATTTGGTGCTGTAACAGGTGACAGTGTGATGGATTTTTCTCATAAATACAATGACTTGAAAACTATGATAGCTTCAGATTTTGATGTTAATGAGGGTAATTTAATACCTCTCAGTGAGGTTAATTTTCAACCAGTAATTCCTAATCCTGAAAAAATTATATGTGTTGGTGTGAATTATGCGAGTCATATTGCTGAAATGGGTAGAGAGCCTGGTGAGTACCCTCTGCTTTTTACACGATTTGCTAATACTCAAGTTGGACATAATGAACCGATGCTTGCTCCAAGAGAATCTATTAAGTTTGATTACGAAGGAGAGTTAGCAGTTATAATTGGAAAGGGAGGTCGTAAAATTTCTGAAAATGAAGCAATGAGTTCGATTGCTGGTTATTCATGTTATAATGATGGATCAATACGTGATTGGCAGCGACATACGTCTCAATTCACGGCAGGGAAGAATTTTGTTGGTACTGGAGGTTTTGGGCCTTGGATGATTTCAAGCGATGAAATATCTGATCCATCTGTGTTGCAAATTGAAACTAGGTTAAATGGTAACGTGATGCAATCAGCACCCATAAGCGATTTGGTATTTAATGTTCCCAAATTGATAGCTTATATTTCGACATTCACAGAACTCGAAGCGGGAGATGTTATCATAACAGGTACAACTGGTGGAGTTGGTGCTGCTAGAAAGCCACCTGTGTGGATGAAAGCTGGTGATACGGTGGAGGTTGAAATTAGTAAGATTGGAACATTAACTAATCCCATACTGGATGCAAATTGAATTCTAATGCAATTGAAACTCTAAAACCTATTTTGGAGAAAGAGGGTGTAGTTGAGGCTGGATTAGAATGGAATGAACTCTCTGGTGGACGTTCAAATTTTATTTGGCGTGTTGGTGATAAAGTATGTAAATTATATCAAAGCAATAGATCATCTGATTTATTTCCAAATAATCCAAATACCGAGCAAAAGATATTAAGGTTTTTAAAGGGCAGCTGTATTGCACCAGAGTTCATTTACTTCAACAAACTGTCTATTGGTTTTATCTTAGTTTATCAATTTGTTGATGGCCCTGTCTGCAATCAGCCTTCAGAAGCGATTGCCAAAACCTTATCACGATTACACGCTGTTTCGTCAAAGAATCTTTTGCTAGAGAGAAGAGATAGTTCTAGTAAGTTTTTGTTAAAACAATGTGAGAAGTTCTTAAGGGGCACTTCTTTAGATAACCTAAGTTTACCACTTGATCCCAATATAGAAGATAGTAGTGAGCTTTCAATTATACATTGTGATCCAGTTCCTGGAAACGCAATTTTACATAAAAATGAGGTTATTTTAATTGATTGGCAATGCTGTGCGATCGGTGATGGAAGTGAAGATGTAGCATGTGCTCTATCGCCAGCTATGCAATATTTATATGGAAAAGGTGAGTTAGATTCTGATACGAGAGAAAATTTTTTAAAAACATATAGTCATAAAAAAACTATTGAGCGCTATAAGGCATTAGGTCAAATTTATCATTTTAGGATTGCGGCTTATTGTTTATGGAGAGCAAAAAAAGGTGAGCAAGACTATGAAGATGCATTTTTAAAGGAGAAACAATATTTAAATACTGTATACAATTAATGCTAAAAAAACTGTCAACAAACTTCCAACCCCACACCAAAACAATTTTGTTTTATTAGAATAAGGTTTTTCGATAACTGAATGATCTAATTTCTCTGTTAGTGTATCTATAATAGCAGGCAATCGGGGACCAAACCTTGAGAGCATCTGCATAGTTTTGATAAAGTCCTTAAAGAATGCTTTTGGTCCAATATTTTCTTTTATGTAATTCTCGACTATGGGCTTCGCGACTTTCCACATATTTATATTTGGATCCAGTGATCTAGCCACTCCCTCAACAACAACCATTGTACGCTGCAGTAAAATTAACTCTGTCCGAGTTTCCATGCCGAATCTTTCAGTTACATCAAATAATTGCGTTAATAGTTTTGCCATGGATATTTTGCTGGCGTCCTCACCAAATATTGGCTCACCTACAGCTCTTAATGCCTGAGCAAATGCATCAACATCTTGACCCTTTGGAACATACCCAGCTTCAAAATGAACTTCTGCAACTCTTTTATAGTTTTTATTTATAAACCCCATTATTATTTCAGCATAGACACGCCTAGTATACTCATCTATCCGTCCCATTATTCCAAAATCTAGAGCGATTAGATCTCCATTTTCAGCTACTTTCAAATTTCCCTGATGCATATCAGCATGAAAATATCCATCTCGAAGAGCATGTTTAAGAAAAGTTTGGATGATTCTTTCTGCCAAATCAGACAAATCATGACCTGCATCATCAAGTTCAGTAACATTTCCAAGGGCTATTCCTTCTGCCCAATTTAACGTCATTACGCTGTGGCTTGATAAGTGCCAATGAATATGTGGAACTTGAAATTTTTCATCATGAGATGTGGTTGTTTCAAATTCAGATCCTGCGGCTGTCTCGAGCATTAAGTCTAACTCTCCCTTAACAACATCATCAAAATGAGCAATTACATCTGTTGGTCTCAATCTTCTAGCTGAAGGAGAGAGCAGTTCTATTACACGGGCTGCGAAAAAAAATGCATCGATATCTCGTTTAAAAGCTTTTGCGATATTAGGCCGTAAAACCTTTACTGCAACTTCAGCACCATTAGATTTCAAGTTTGCCTTGTGTACTTGTGCAATTGATGCCGCTGCTACAGGTTCAGAGAAATTTAAAAAAATGGAGTCTAAAGGTGCTTTTAATTCTGAAACAATAGTTTTTATAGCTAATTCTCTGGGAAATGGCGGTATACGATCTTGTAAAACTTTAAGTTCGTTGGATAATTTATTTCCTACGATGTCAGGCCTAGTAGAAAGCAACTGACCAAATTTTATGTAGGCTGGTCCCAGAGCGCTAATTGCCCTCAAAATTGGTGGTTGAGTAATATCACCTTTATAGCCTAGCCATTTAAAAGGCCATCCTAAGAAACGCGCCGTAACTCGAATACTTTTTGGTGCATTTACAGCCTCAAGTGCGATATTCATGGCTCCAGTTCTCTCAAAAGTTGCACCAGTTCTAATTAGTCGCCAGATATTATGGGGTCCGCGCAATTTTAAACCTTCCAACCGGAGTGTAGAGCAGCAATGCCTAAACTCAAATTTCGGTATTTAACATTTTCAAATCCAGTAGTTTCTATCATTTCTAAAAACTCTTCCTGCTTTGGAAATTTCCTGATTGATTCGACTAAATATTTATAACTATCACTATCACCAACTATAAGTTCACCCATTTTTGGTATCGCTTTGAACGAATAGAGGTCATATATTTTTTGTAGTTTCGAAATTGGAATTTGACTAAATTCTAGTATCAGTAATCTACCCCCAGGTTTCAAGACGCGATATGCTTCAGATAAAGCTTTTGGGATGTCTGTTACATTTCGTATACCAAAGCTAATTGTAAAGGCATCAAAAGAATTACCCTCAAAGGGCAAATTCATCGCATCACCACAAACCCAATTTAGGTTATTTTGGTATTTTTGGGCTTCTACCCTTTTCTGTCCCTCAGTAAGCATACTTTCTGTCATGTCTAAAACTGTTACTTTTGATAAAGGAGCGCGGCTCAGGAACCTAAATGCTATGTCTCCAGTTCCTCCAGCTACGTCGAGTAAATGCTGATTGTTGCGTGGTGATAGCCAATCTAACATCGCATTTTTCCATATTCTATGAATTCCAAGTGACATTGCATCATTCATTATGTCATATTTGTTTGCAACATTTGTAAAAACTTCTTTAACTAATGCAGACTTTTGATTTTTTTGCACAGTTTTATTGCCAAAATGAGTGGTGCTTCTAAGGCTGGACATTGAACATCTTTCTAACAGTTTGAGAGTCATATATGCTTGAAAACCATAAATGTGAATGTTTTAGGTCAGATAGTTCGTAAAATAAAATTTGAACTTGAAAATATAAGTGGATTCTCCACATTAATTTTTTAACTTATTTGTTAAAGTAGCTATATATTATATAAAAGTTTAAGAGTAAGAAAAAATACTGATTTAAGGATTGATTGATGCCAGAATTACCTGAAGTGGAAACGGTAGTACAAGGGTTACTGGCAGTAATTGCGGGAAAATTAATTAAAACTGTTACCATAAATAGACCTAATTTACGTTGGCCATTTCCGAAAGATATGAAAGAGAGACTAGAGGGTAATGTTGTTTTAAATGTAAATAGACGTTCTAAATATATATTAGTTGAATTATCCCATGGCGAAACAATGATAATGCATTTGGGGATGTCTGGACGAGTTTTAATTCATCAAGNAAAAGCTCAAAATAATCATAAAAATTTTTATTNNAATCAACCTGAAATTGAAAAACATGATCANGTGATTTTTGATTTTGAAGAAGGCATAAGGGTTGTTTATAATGACCCTAGGCGGTTTGGGGCGATAGACGTTTGTAAATCGATGGAGCTAGGCACACACAAAATGATCTCAAACTTAGGCATTGAGCCATTAAGCAATCAATTTAATGCAGATTTTCTTTTTGAGAAGTTTAAGGGCAGTAAAACCACTATCAAGGCTGCACTTCTAAACCAAAGACATGTCTGTGGTTTAGGTAATATCTATGTTTGTGAAGCTCTATGGAGGTCTGGTATTTCACCATTGAAATTAGCTGGTCAGATAAAAATAAATAAAATTGAACTCTTAACAACGGCGATTCGAAAAGTTCTTTTAGAAGCGATTTCTTCAGGTGGCTCTTCTTTGAAAGATTTTAAGAATACAGAAGGCACTCTGGGGTATTTNCAGCATAATTTTAATGTTTATGATAGTGAGGGAAATAGTTGTAAAANAATAGGATGTAATGAAAAAATNAAGAAAATTGTTCAAGCAGGCAGATCGACATTCTTTTGTAATAATTGTCAAAGATAGATTAATTTTAAAGAATCTGTTNTNATGNAAATTAACNNATTAACAAATTAAGAGGTAAAAATGGCTTACCAAACATTGATTGTAGANATTGAAGAACACGTTGGNNTGATAACATTAAATCGTCCTGAAGCTTTGAATGCTTTAAATAGCAAAATGCTTGGAGAACTAGCAACTGCAGTAACATTAATGAATAGTGATGATAGAGTGCATGCATTAATAGTGACTGGTTCTGAAAAAGCTTTTGCAGCAGGTGCAGATATTTCTGAAATGGCAGAAAAGTCTTTTGTTGATATGTTAAAGTCTAATTTTTT